>ERZ808054.926-NODE-926-length-20750-cov-5.054274_pt1 | contig 20750 bp, 10 predicted proteins | sample MGYA00380201_ERZ808054 | MGnify/ENA primary metagenome ERZ808054 (study PRJEB31490, sample SAMN06133419) | mouse gut metagenome | isolation source: Z5_2 | host: mice | place: China: Chengdu | collected 2015-05 ... | reverse complement strand
GAGGCAGCAAGTAAAGACGTGGCAGCTATAGCAGGATTGCATGAAGCATTATCGGTCTTAAATCAGAAGGAGAATTTTAAAACAGAGAGAAGGCTCACGGAGTATGCGGTTGAACGATTAAAAGCATTGAAAAATGTAGTCCCATACATACCAGAGAATCCTGAAAGTCGTATCGGTGTCATTTCTTTCAATGTAAAGAATTATAGGTCTGAGGATATCGGAATTATTTTGGATGAGGATTTTGACATAGCAGTGAGAACTGGATATCATTGTGCTCCGTATGTGCACAAATATTTAGAAGATGAAAAGTATTTAGGAACGGTAAGAGTAGGCTTAGGTCGATTTAATACAGAAGAAGATGTACAGCGATTAATTGATGCAATAAGCGAACTATAACGAAGGAGAAGAGGTCTGATGATGAACAATAAAATGTATATTGACTATCTGAATTCATTGCACAATTACAATGCACAAAACGAAAATGCATATGGAGAGAGAAATGTAGATAATCCGTATTTTAAAGAGACCATGGTGCGGGTGGGGTTATGTGATTATATCAAGGATGGTCTGACGGGGAGAGAACCACACATCATAATATTAACCGGACATGCCGGAGATGGAAAAACCAGTATTATGTATCAGGTTTTAACTGATTTAGGAGCGGAATTTGACACAAAGCAAAAAACGAGTGAGGTAAAACTTCCCAACGGTGCAAAATGCTTTTGCGTTAAGGACTTTAGCGAACTGCCAGAAGAGGCAGAAAACCAGACAAGTCGGATTCGTGTAATGAGAAAAGCTGTAGAAATGGTGGAGAATGGTAATTATGTATTTATGGTTGCGAATACGGGACCTCTTATTAATACGTTTGGTGAATTATTTGACACGGATGAAGAAAAGGAAAAGGCCAGGATTCAGTTGATCAATATGATGGACAATAACGCCGGTGAGATCGTCAAAATAAATGATGTTCGAATTTGTGTCATAAATGTCGCAACAGTTGATAATGTTTATTTTGCGACTGAGTTTTTAGAGAATATTATTCAGGATAAATTATGGGAAAGTTGTCAGTGCTGTCAAAAATGTGATTTTTGTCATATATACAGGAATCGCCAGCTTGTTGTTGAGAATAAGAGTAAAGTTTTTGAGTTTATTCATAATCATTTCATTTGGTTGACAGAATATGGTACAAGACTAACGATTCGTAGTATGACAGAACAATTAGCGTATATGTTTACTGGTGGAATGTCATGTGAGGAAGTCACTTATAATGAACCATATAAGTATCTATTTAGCAATTTGTTTTTTGGATATATAGGAACAAAGCAAAATGAGCGTGCGCTTAATATAATAGCAGTCAATGCGGCAAACCATTGCTTATATGACCATAAAAGATTGCGTTCAGACGAAAAGCTTTTAGTGGATAAGAATTATAAGGAATTATTTGGCGGTGTAATAGAAAAAAATATTGTTGAAGCAGAACAAAAGAATGCATTTATCAGTGGATGGACAGAATTTCTGCGCAGAACATATTTATTTATGAATATCGTTACTGATAGAGAAAGTGTTTTGCATGATTATGAGGATGTATTTTCAAAGCAGTTTAAAAGATACCTGGCACTTCGTGATGGAACAGATAGTCCATCAAAGGTTGATGCAAACTTGATAGCGGATGCATTGTCTATGGTGTATGTTGGAACACCGAGTGACGGTGCAGAAATTCCGCTGACACTGAGCAGAGAGACTGGAATTACGCAGAATGTACAGTTGATAACTGGGACGATACCGGTGCGAAAGCTTCGAGTGGAGCAGATTAAGACAACAGATAGTACCTTTAATAAAGGGAAAGACAGATATGAGCTGAAGCTGAAAATAGACAAGAAAGTATTAAATACTGTCTTGTCCCTTCCGATGTTAGATTATTTCGAAGAATTAAAGAATGGTGTCATCGCAACAAATATTGATCCACAGCTATCTCATGGTGTAGAAAGTTTAAAAACTCAGATATCGGATATGCTAAAAGATGACGAAGATGAAAATGTTGTAGAGATAGTAGTGCTAAAAAATAGCGGTAATGATAATATTCGTCTGGAGTTAACAAATGACGGAAGGATAAGAGAAGTATAGGAGGCTTTCATATGCAAACATTTCCTGGTTGGATGCAAGATGATTACGATAAAATTGCTAATAAAGGTCCGTTATCTACCCTGATCTTTGGGCACAGATTTAAGGCGGATCAGACTTTATATGAATATTTGACGGAATTTCTTCTGGTATTTGCTTCTGCAAAAAATGAAAATCTGCAGGAGGGAAAAATGCAGTTTCATGATATAACAATTGGAAAGAAGCTCAGTTATTGGGTAGAACCAAGAATGGCATTGCGCAGATTTATCTTCTACGATAAGGCAAAGAAAAAAGGATCTATTCCTGCGGATTCCAATGCATATTTTGAGATGATAAATCATTTGGTAGACAAAATGGATGTGGACAATAAGGAATTAGCCAAAGAGTATGTAGAAGATATTCAGGATTTATTCCACGGATATGCTGCAGTGGTAAGAAATAGATTTTGGGGTGCTCAAACATTGTTACCTATATGCCCTGAGTTTGTTTTGTGCGGAGTTGATCCAACGGAAAAAAAGCGAAAAAAAGATGTGCATTGGGAAAACAATCCGGAAACTGTAGATACAAAATTTGAATTTACGAAACATAATTTTTTGTCACGTGGAGGAGAACTGTATTATCTGCACGTGCTTCAGGGAGTTGATGGTGATGGACAAAGGCTACAAAGATTAGAGCATTTATTAAATGATCTGCTGAATGTGCAATGTGAAAAAATATCGAAATTAGCCGGATATGTGCAGGATACATGGGAAGAACAGTATTCTCTCGACAAGAAGGTGCTGTCTCAAAAATTAGAGGTGGCTTACATACCAGCTACTGGTTATAAAGAGTGTGGTAGCTGCAGTGTGGATGAACTGATTCGTTTTCTCTCATGCAAGCTGCATCCAATTACAAGAGTTGAAATTCTTGCAAAGGGTATAATGTTTCAGATTATGAGAATGATGTCTTACCGGGTAGCGGATTATCTCGGGAAGGATAAGCTGGTCTGGATTGTAGACATGAAGGGAGAGACGACAGATACAGTTAAGAAAATCGCACATCAATCATTCCGAGATATGGAATCGGATTTTATGACAGCAATCAATAAAATGGCAAATGAGGCGGGTATAGCCGAAGAAGAGCGGATGAAGAAGGTGCGTGAAGCGCGCATTAATTCGTTAGATATTTTTAAAAGTAAGGGTAAAGAATTGCAGTGTGTTATACCAGTATCAGGTTCATTTGAGAGATTTACTCTTTCGGAAGATGTGATTCGCTTTCTGGTACTTTCGATGGTCGATCCGGGAGATAAAGTGACATTGAAAATGTTTTTGGAGAAGTTATATCATAATTATAGAATAGTGATCGGACCGGAAGAATACCGGCGGAGTCTTGTAAATTTATCTATGGATTCATCTATGGCAAACAGTTTTTCTGAAAATGTTGTAGCATTTCAAGGTTTTTTACGTTCAACAGGCTTTTTAAAAGAATTGTCTGATGCGACATCCATTGTTGTAAATCCGCATGATTCTATCGAGGAGGTAGATACATGAAATATATTGTGAATAGAATTGTCGAGTTAATATTGGGCAATGAGCCGTCTGCTGACAGGGAAACTATGATTCGTGTGGACGGGTTTGATAATATAGCAGTCTATGAACAAGTTGCAGCAAAAATCACATCGCTGCTAGAGAATAGAGGGCTCACTGTCGATGTAAGACTTGCGAAAAATAAGTGGAAATCTTTTGAAAGAGACGCTGTAAATACTACAATTTTACAGTCCATGAGGCAGCATGGGTGGAGCGCAGAAGAGGATAGTATTACCCACTATAGAAATCTTCACACGAGCAATGTGGTCATATTGATGGGAACTGAGCAGGAGGAGGATAAGGGAGGGCTTGCAAATTGTCATAGCATTACACCTGAACTTCTTGTCAAAACATTAAATGGAAAGTATCACCTTGTGTTTCATGAAGATTCCCTTACAGATCAGGATAATGATTTGATCGATCGCCTGTATAAGGATCTGTTTGAATATGTGGCAATAGACATTTGCAAGTTGAGCAGCATAGCGGATTCGTGGGAAGGTAAGATTACAAATAGTAAGGATTTTATGGAGCTTTTCTTTGAAGATCTCTCTAAATGGGGGCTGCCTTATAGACGACTTGAACTGCCAAAGCGAAACGATGTTATGGGGCGTAAAAATGTGCTTGCAGGCTGCCATAGGTTTATCGTACGTCAACCGTTTAATAATAAAATGTCAATTACCCAATACAAAAAATATTTAAATAAAATTGAATATTATAATTCTGGCAACGCTCAATTGGCGAAATATCCATCAGACCATGAGTGTTGGAATGAGCAAGGGGTGAAGGATTATGATGAATTCTCAAAAGTATTGAAAGAGTTTATTGTAGGTGAGAATATTCAGGAAAATACAAAGAAGTTATTAGAGATTGATTATTGTATTGTGGAAGACGTACTTGATATCGGTGTTCCAACAGACAAGAAACCTCCTAGAGATAAGGTGAAAACACTAATCGGAGAGCCGTTAGAAGTCTTCACAAATGCACTTTTTACAACGTTGTCACATATCAAAAATGCAGATATTCATGTTGACAACATAAGGTTTGAGTTCACACAGGCTGAAATTGTGTGTATGTATTCAGATGTTGAGGATGAGGAAGAAAAACAACAATTATTGGAGACGTGGAAGTCAATCTGTGCGCATTGTGGTGGTGTGATAGAGTATTTGAACAAGAGGATGTGGACGGTAAATGAGGAGGAAGTAGCCTTAACCTGTTCGCCTGAAAACTTCTTAATACCTGCAAAGGCATATCATTATATTGAAGAGGATATATATGTGAAGCCTGCATCAGCAAATAAATCTGTCAGTAAGATCCATTTTTCGACTTGTTATGACGTTAACGGGAAAGCGTTTCATCATGATTTTGAATGGAAATTTGACATTGCAAATTCATGGGATAAAAATTTTGCCGAAATATGTCTGCAGGAGTTTTGTGATAACAAAGATGGAAATTATATTCCGATAGCACAGATTTCAAAAATAAACGCTTTAATATTCTCTAAGAGCGAGGAAGAATTTTTCGATTGCTTAAAAGAGAGTGAAATGAAATTCGATTTTAATCTATCTGATTATGTAGATAAAAAGATACCAATAGAAGAAAAGGTTATCTCTGCAAAGTTTGACGAGGTGGGAAAAGCTTTTTCGGAATTTGTATATGTTGTTGCAAATGAGGGATTTTACACATGTATAGCAAAAGATAATTCCGAACTGACAAGGCTTTGTGATGCCTATGTAAGGCTGGGAAAATATTTAACAGGAAGAACATTTCCTGAAAATTTAAAGTGGATTTTAGATTCGTACATTAATTCTTTCAATATTTTAGGAGATATCAGTGTATTTAAGTCAGAGAAAGAAATCGAAAGTTGTATAGTACCTGCATGGCATCCAGCTACACTGGAAAAATTAAACGATCAAAAAATATTTTTTCTGGATGGTTGTGAGGAATGGTGGAATGAAATACAGGTCAAGGATAAGATATCAGAAAGAGAAATGGCAGATACACTGACAGATCTTCTTCAAATGAGCATGGTTCAAAGCACGCTTGATATTTTTCCATCGTATGGACAGATATATTTTGGTACAATTGCTTCATTTGGTGCATTTAGTCTATATGGTAGAAACGATATTGTAAATGAGAACCGGTTGAGGGACATGATTCACAAGGATGCTATTTTTGATGATGACTTTGACAGAAACGAAGTATCTCGGTTGAACGATAATGCCAAGATGATCTACAGTGTAATGTTGGATTATACGAAGGCGTTTCCCAACACTGCCGACAACCTTAGTATTGTATTTATTGATCCCTCAGAGCTACAACCGATTGTAGCAGCAGTCTATAAGTATATTGATGTTAGAAGAAAACAGAATGACCAGGCAAAAATTGATGTTTCAATGCGCATTTTGGTAAGACCTGAGAATAAGGGAGGCAGGAATTATCTTGCATATTGGATGGATGAGTTCTTTTCACAAGACGAAAATGTGAATATCCACACTTACCTAAATGAATGGAGCAGTAAATCAACACTTGAAAAGTTGTTAAATGGAAACAATGATATTGCATTTGTGATGGATATACTAAAGGTAAATAACTTAGGATTTGTGCGGTCCTATAGCAATGCGAGTCTGGCGCCAAGTCAGTGTAGGTTTCCCATTGTATATAAACCAACACCTATTTCGAGCACTTCTGTGAAGAGAACAATCGAACTGTCTCAACCACAGTTTAAGGCTGCTTACGAGCATACTCAAATTGTGCGTTACCGCAATAATATGGAAAAGAAACCAGACGGGATGTATATTGCTTCAAAGGAAGTCAGCATTGATACGGATGGACAGGCTATTGTTCACTTCCTTCATGAGAAAGCTTATTGGGTTGTATGTGTAGACAGTGGCATGGATGGTGCGTTGCTGAGAAGTGATCCCTCCCACCAACAGGATTATAATATAATAGGATTTAGTACAGGTAAAGGTGCATATGGACAATACAATTTAACAATCACTACCAGAAAAACGATTCTTGAAACCATAAGGAAAAAGTTAGAAGATCGACTGTATAGTTTGTTTCAGTGGGAAAAAGAACAGATAAAAAGGGCGGCACAACTTTGCATTGACGAAGCAAGTGGTCTGGATGGTATAAGCCTTTTGTCTGCGACGAATCCGAAAGATGAAAATGTACGTGAGTTTTTGGCATATGTTTTAACCTCTCTTCGAGAAGCGAAATCACAAAGTGATAGTGCACTTAAAATCGTGGTGCATTTGGATTCTTATAAACATTGGTTTGAAGGCGATATTGATAAGGATGAGGAAAATTCAGGATTACGCCCTGATTTCCTGGTATTGGAAGCATTTCTTACAGAAGGTGAAGCGCTTAAATTAAAGGCGACGGTAACAGAGTGCAAGACTTCTATATTTGTAAATGCCGGACAACATAAAGAACATGCGCTTGAACAAGTGAGACAAGGGATTTGCAGATTGAGTAGAATATTCAATCCTGAATCGAAGTCCATTAAAAGAAGATATTGGTTTGCTCAATTATATCGTGCGTTAGCGTTTGCACAAGTTACTTTTAGTAATGACACGGAGGAATTCGCTGAGTTATCGACAAAATTAAGAAGTGTACTTGACGGAAATTACGAGATTGAGTGGAGCGGAAGAATTCTTGGATACTGGTTAGATATGCAAGGTAATGAGGAAGTTGAAACGGTCATAGGAGAAGAAAAAATATTAATTTATGATATTCCACAAAAGGTGATCCAGTCTCTGTTGTTAAAAGAGAATATAGATGAAGTTGAGTATGTTGACATTGATTCAAAAGATGTTGTTGAAGATGAGGAGCAGCAGGAGAAAATCAAAGAGAGAGAAAGATTTCTCGATGAAGAGATAGCTATGACACAGAAAGGGAAAGCCCAAAGCGTTCAAATAGAAGACATTTTGGATCGTTCCATATCACCATTGTGTGAGCCATTTTGTGATAATAATATAAATAATGAAACGAATAAGGAGTCTGTGATGATAAAAGAACTTTCTGATTTGAATCGACAATCTGCCAGTGATCCAGATATCGCTAAGAATGTAGAAAAGGGTGTTCTAGAGGAGATTCGTGTGCTGATTGGCAAGGACAAAATCATGTCAGATGTCTATTGGGAATTCGGTAATCCTCAGATGGCAAATCGGCATCTGCTGATAACCGGTACATCAGGGCAAGGCAAAACTTATAGTATTCAAACGATGCTGTATGAATTGGCAAAGAACAATATTTCTTCAGTAATTTTTGATTATACGGAAGGATTCCGTCTTGACCAGCTTGAAAACGAGTTTGTGGAGAGCATGAATCACAAGATAAATCAGCATATTGTAAAAATTCAGGGAGTGCCGATCAATCCATTTAAGAGACAGGAGCAAGATTTTGCCGGAATGAAGATACAAGACACTCCGGCAGATGTTGCAGGAAGATTTGCCAATATTTTAACACATGTGTATGGATTTGGAGAACAACAGTATGCTGCTATTTATGAGGCAACAAGAGTTGGCATGGAAAAATATGAAGATCGTATGGATATGAATCATTTCAAGGAGGAATTGATTGCGCTGCAGACAAAAAATGCTTCTGCCAAAACGGTTGTATCGAAGATGACACCTTTTTTCCATAGTATTCAATTCAATAAGGATGCAGAATTTGATTGGGGGAGTATCTTATACGCTCCAGAGGCGAAGATGAATATTTTTCAGCTTACGATGATTGACAGAGAAATGCAAGTTATTGTGACGGAGCTGATGTTGTGGGATGCTTGGTATTATACAAAAAATTATGGTTCAAAGGAGAAACCTTTTGTAGTGGTGTTAGACGAGGCACAGAACCTATCCCACAAGGAGAATTCACCGAGCAAGGCTGTTCTTACGGAAGGAAGAAAATTCGGCTGGTCAGCATGGTTTGCTACGCAATCGCTAAAAGTCCTTGCGGATGATGAGGTCGTAAGGCTAATGCAAGCGGCATTTAAGCTTTATTTTAAGCCGACAGACGAGGAGATCACAAAGATGTCCAAGCAGCTTGACCCAACCAATCCGTCACTCTGGGTTGGTACATTGAAAGCGTTGAAAAAAGGGCAGTGTATCGCAGTGGGGGATCGTAAAAAGGAGGATGGAACTTTTGGGGGAACCAAACCTACAGTAACCAGTATTACGTCATTTAAGGATAGGAGTTAGCATGGCAAAACAAGTCAATATAAACTTTCATCAGACTTTTAAACCAGAGGGACAGTACATCAGCAGTATCTTAGATATTGCTGATGGAAATTCATGGCTTTCTGTAAAGGATATTTCTGGACTGACAGGAATTCCCCAAGGGGTATCAAGCGGGAAAGTGGAACCACACATCAAGTATGCTGAGTACATGGGGTTGGTGAAAAGTGAAAAGAAGGACAAACAAATTCGGTTAGAGAGAACTGCGCTAGGTGATAATATTCGAATGGAAGATCCGGGATTACAGGAGCCATTAACTAAATTACTGTTACATGCTATGATTTTGCGCCAGGAGGAAGGTGCAAGTATGTGGAGTTCAATTTTTAAAGGAATACTTCCAAAGTATCGTAATGGGATTAAGAAGGATATGCTCATTTTAGAATTAAATCAGATTTATGATAACAAAGTTACAGTGAAAAATTTAGCTCCTTTTTGGGGTTCATATGATGATTTTTTTTCGGAAATTGGAATTTTGAGCGTGGTGGAGGATGTGGTGAGATGCAATGCCCATATCTATAATAAGGAATTCATATATATGTATGCTTGGGTGCTATGGGTATATTGGGAAGAGTTGTACTCTAAGCAGGAGGAAATATCATCGATTCAATTTGCAGAATTGGGATTTGGTAAGGCATTTGGCTGGGATACACAGAGTGAGTATGAAGTGATGGAACATTTAGCGGACAGAGGTTTGATTAGAATGAACCGACAATTAATGCCATACACGATTTTGAAACTTACAAAAAAGGAAGCACTCATTGGCAGATTATATAGTGAATTGTGTTAGGGGGACATTCATTATGGAATTGGAAAAAATACTAAAGTTTAGAAAAGATTTGTATTTTGAGGGTGCGGTTCAGGCAGACTGGTTTTACGTTCAAGAAAGAGCCGCAAAAGTGGCAGAAAACTTTGTGTTCCATGGCAAGCAATATTTTGGAGTTGAGGATCAAGGGACAGGAAATAAGAGAAGGATCGATACGATCAGCTTAGTTGAAGAATTAGTAGATAAGTTGTCAGACGATCATGCTAATGCCCTTACATTGGCGATTGCGGATTACGGAACAGGAAAATCTCATTTGGCGGTAACTCTGGGACAAATATTTTCAGGAAAAAGCTATATGCCAGAAACTTATAAAAAGGTTATGGCTAATATTAATAGTATTGATTCTAGCGCTGCACAGCATATTCGGGCTTTAACAGATGAGAGAAATTTTGTTATGGTAATCAATGGAATGAGGGATTTTAATCTGCATTCCGAAATTTTAAAGGCGGCACAGAAAAGTTTAAGATTATATGGATTGCCGGATGATGGTTTAAGAAAGATAAATCAAGCTTTAGAGACAGCAGAGACGTTCTTTATCCGTAATAGGAATAAGTCTATTTCACTCTTTGAAGAGAAAGCGAAGGTATTGGGATGGGATGAATCTGGCAATGCTTTGATGGAGAAAATCAGCAATAATCTTATGACGGATGAGATTGCTTTTGATATTGTGAATGCTGTTTATACAGAGATCAACGGACGGGAAATAAGATGGGACGAGGGACTTTCCGCTGCTAATATTCTGGAAATGCTTATATCAGAATACTGTGGTATGAATGGACGGTTTGAGCATATCATTCTATTATTTGATGAGTTTGGTAGATATTTGGAGTACGCTTCGGGGGTTAATGCTGCAAAATCGGGTGATTCTGCATTACAGCAGATTTTTGAGACGGCACAGAATGCGGCTGGTGTCCTGCAAGTGATCAATTTTATTCAGTCGGATATCAAGACATATTTACAGCGTGTCGATCAAACAAAGAATATCAGCCGATATATTGGTCGCTATGATGCAAGTGATAAATATTATATTTCTTCTAATCTTGAAACAGTTTTTGCGAATTTAATTCAACGTTCGGATAAAGAGGCTTTTGAGGAATTTGTGGTCGGTTGGCAAAAAGCTAATGAAACTCGGTGGAAGGACATATTTGAAAAGATAAATACATGGCTTGTTACGAAGGGAATGTGGAAGGATTATGTTCTGTATCGCAAGGTGGTAGTGGAAGGGATCTACCCGTTGCATCCGCTTTCGGTTTTTATGCTGTCTCAATTGTCCGATTATTTGCAGAATAGATCATCTTTGACGCTGATCAGTCAATATATAGAGAACTCCAAGTCTGTGGATATTTTAAAATCCGATTTTCTTATTATGCCAGAGACATTAATGCTTGGAGATTTGTATGCAGAAATGCTAGCAGCAGAGCAAGAAGGTAAACAACCATCTCAGCAGTGTATTCGATATGACAATATCTTAAGAAAATATGGTGATAAGCTATCGGAGAAGTCATTGGCTGTATTGAGATCAAACTTGATTCTTAGGATTCTTCGTTTTAGAACGAAGGATTACAATGATGTTAAGGAAGCTTTAGCTCTTTGTAGTGGATTTTCTATTACTGAAATAGAAGAGGAACTTAATTGGCTGGAAAACGAATATGCAGTGTTGGGGTATGATGATCATGCTGGCTGTCTTGATTTTATGGAAGAATCAAATGGAGCACATGATTTCAAGGTATTGAAAAAACGTCTTATGGCAGGAGCCTCCATCGATAAGTCGTTATTACAGAGTGTTAAGATAAAGGAGATAGCAGGAATATTAGAAAAGCAAACTACAAATTTTGCATTGCAGCATAAGATTACAACAAATGAATGGTTGTTTGAACAGGAAATGTATGCGATAGAGCAATTTGATGAGATAAGTGTAAAGTCTTATATAAAAGACTGGAAAAATGCAACAAGTTCTACAACTGCTAAGGGACGGTTGGTATGGTTGTATGTTAATAAGGATACAGAGGCTTTTTATGTTGAACGTGCTGAATTATTAGTAAAAGATCTCATTGGAACACCTATCATAGTTATGCTTCTAAATGATACAGATAATAGGTTGTATGATGTACTTTTAGAGTACGATGTTTTAGACAAATTAGACGATGTAAATCGAAATAAGTACGACCGTTATTACCAGGCGGAGTATGATCAAACAGAGAGTAATCTTAAGGATGAGTTTTCGGATTTAAAGAAAAAACGAGTTCATATCAGTGTTGAAGGCACAGAAGAATTGAAAACAAGAATGCCAATGTATCTGACAGGTGTTTTTGAGGAGTTATACCCAGATGTGGTTCCATTTTCATTTGATGGTTTTGTTACAAAAGGAAATAATCTTAGCAGAAAGGGCGGTGTTTGTTACTGCACCATTATCAAGATGTTGCTCTCTAATTCTGTGAATGAGACAGTGATCCACAATTTTGCCAGTGATGTGCGAAACAGAATCGAGGCATTGCTGATGACAACAAATGTAACCTCATGGAGGTGCATTGACAAAGATTTTAGAGTGATTCCTCCAGAGGAGCGAAAGGCGCGTCAGGTATATGATGAAATTGCGGCACATATTACTAGAGATACAAAATACACATGTAAGGAAATCTTTGATACATACTGTCGTCCGCCGTATGGTATGAGTGATGATGTAGTTATGCTTATGATTGCAGTTATCTGTGCAAATCTTAGCTACTGTCTAAGATTTAGATATGATGACTCGATGACGAATATCAACAAATGGAAGGATTTAGTTGTAATCAAGGACAAGAAGATTGATATTGAGTTCGTAAAGAGATCCGCGCTTGTTATGGTAGACGCGGGTATTGTTACAGGAAAGTACATGCGATTCTTTGATAGGATCCAGTCGAATAAGAATATCTCTGAAGTTGTGTCACTTGAAAAAGCACTTGCCAATATGATGGAAGCGGATGAGGTGCCAGAGGAGCTTAGTACGCAGTATTTGCTTGCAAGAAAATATTTAGACTCTGGCAAGAAAGCAATTCATGAGTGGAAGAGTTGTATAGGTAATATTGATGAAAAACTAGAAGCTGCAATAGAGGAAAATAGTTTGCATGAAGCGCTAAGGGGAATGCAAATGCTAGAAGCTGTTCCTTATGATAAGATTTTTGAGGATAATGGATATGATATAGATGTAGATTCAAAAAATGTAGTCAAAAGGATGAATGACAGCTTGAAAAGTGTGATAGACCAGCTAATCGATCCTTACGTGGCAGATATGTATTGCAAGTCAGTTGAGGGAGTCAACACGTTCAGAAATCACAATACAAAAATGCAGACAATGCTTGAAGAACTTGGTTTTGAAGAGTATGCGTTGAAAATAAAAAAACGTAAGGAGGAGGAGCTTGGTAATATTGAAGAAATTCGATCCCGCCAGCAACTTCAAGTCGATTGTGAAAAATTCCTAGAAGAAAGTCAGATTACCAAGTATACTACATATGTAAATGTTTGTACTTATCTGAATGCGGGAAAAGAACTTCAAGTAAGAGTAAAAAAATTTGGTTCCGCATTGGGTAAAGATTTTCAAAGAATTAATAATGATATCAATGGTAGAGTAACTAATTTAGAAAAGAATCGTGACCGTACAAAGAAAGATATGTCAGATATCTGGGATGATCTATATGATGTGAAATGTGCCGAAGATGCAGAGATTCTTCTGGATAATATTTCTAGTGTATTGCAGAAAGGCATATTAGAAGCAGATCAGACAGATTTCGAAGAATTGCAAAAAAATCTGCGTGAATTTTTAGAGGATAGTAATGATATTAAGAATGCAGCAACGTTATCTAGAAGTCAGTACAAAAAGGTCTCACAAGCTATGATTCACAAATATGAAGAGTCTGAATTTGATTTTGATGTACTTAGTGTATTAAAAGGTGTTATTTCTGACATTGGAAGAACGCTTGATGAAAAAGAGCAAAAATGGATAGCGGAAGAACTGACACTTGGCGATAAGAGCAGAAAGGCTGTACATTATTGGAAAGAAAAGTCACAATTTTTACCGCAATATTTATCTGAGGAGACGATTGCAAAGGCTAAAAAACTTGATCAGGAGGCAGATGAGTTAATTAGGGAAGGCAAGATAGAGGATGTTATTTTCTATTTTGACAAATTGGATGATGCAGAAAAGCAGGAATGTATGCTAAAGCTGCAAAGCAGAATAATAAATAGAGTGTCTGATTGAAGGTACAAAAGAAAAATGGCGAAGTTTTAAGGAGAATCAAACATGGAACTTGCACAGGAAGAGAAAGCCGCGCGGCTTGAGCAGGCGGTCATGGAAAGCTCTGCCGGAGAGATTGCGGCGGTTTATGCAAGGCTCGGGGAGGTGGAGCTGACCGCGCCGGCGCTGGGGCTTGCCTGCCGCTTCCGCGGGCTTGCAGTGGTACGCGCGCTGGTTGAGAACGGGGCGACGTTTGATTTCCCGCCTCTTAAGGAGCGCAGGGGAAACTACAATTACTATATCGGCTATAAGGATGCGCGATACCGCACGAACTATTATCTATATCTGTTGAGCGCGGATTGGAAAATGTTGAGATGTGCCCTTGGATTTGAGGGGATAGACCCACAGCAGGGGAAGAGACTGGAACAGGGAGCGCGGCTGCCGGACGAGGAGCGCGCCGCCGTGCTGCGCTATCTGCTGGAAAAGCGTGATGAGATTTCCTTTCAGCCCGACGAGATGCGCTTTTATGCCCTGTTTTTCAGGGATATGGTTCTCTATGAGGCGCTTAAAAACGCCGGGATCGGATTTCCCGGGAAGTATCTGGACGCGATTGCAGACGGTGTCGGCACGACAAATGTGTACTGGACTGCGTACGTCGCTCTGTCGCGGCGTCTTGCGGACGCGGAGTATCTGGAAGTGATGCAGGAGCTTGCCGCGGCGCTTGGCGGGAAGCCGTTTCATTACACGGAAGCGCTTTTTGATAGCATCGACCGGCGCCTTTCGGATTTTCGTATGTTTGAATTTTTCTTTGCGCATTTCAACCGGGAGAAAATGAACAGAACGCGGATTCTGCGGTGTGTGATAGATAAAAATCTGCCGGATGCCATGCCGCTCATCGAGCAGGAGGGGTGGCTTGGCACACCGAAAAAGCGCGATGAGATGATAGCGTACGCGTCTGTTAAGGAACGGACAGAGATGCTGGCATGGCTGCTCGACTACAAAAAGTGCACCGCCGATTTTGCCGCGGAGCAGGACAGAGCCGACAAAAAGCTGATGCGCGATCTGAATGCCGCGCCGGATTCCGTCTATGCATTAAAAAAGATTTGGGGGATCAGGAAGGAGCAGGATGGCACGCTTACCATCACCAACTACAAGGGCACAAACCTCGAGGTGGCTGTCCCGGAAAAGATAGGTAAAAGTACAGTCGCGGCGATTGGAAAGCGCGCTTTTTCGGGTGCGTATTATCACAGGGGGCGAGCTGTCGAGAAGAGCGAGCATACAGAGCATCACAGGACAGTCACAAAGATTTGGCTGCCGGGAGCCATTCGGCAAATCGGGAACGCTGCGTTTCATAATATGGCGGCTCTTGCGGAGATCAACATTCCCGACGGGGTAAAAGAAATCGGAGAAGCCGCCTTCTCGTTCTGCCGGTCGCTGAATCGGATTTGCATCCCCGGCAGTGTGGAGAAAATCGGAGAAGGCGCTTTCGGGAACGCCGCGGCAGCGGAACTTGAACTTTCCATGGGGCTCCGTGAGATTGGCAATAATGCATTTTATAGATGCGGTCTGAAAACGCTGACGATTCCCGGAAGTGTGGAGAAAATCGGAGAGGGCGCCTTTGCGGGCTGTGACAGGCTGGAGACGGTGTGTATCTGCGAGGGCGTCCAAGAGATTGGCGCATGTGCATTTGAGAGATGTACTGCGCTGAGAAGCATTGTGATTCCCGGCACGGTCCGACAGATTAAAATGGATGCGTTCCGCGCCTGCCAGAATCTGGAATATGTGGAGATCTGTGAGGGCGTTGAGGAGATTGGCATGAATGCATTCTTTCAGTGCCGCAGCCTGCAAACAGTACGGCTGCCGGCATCCATCCGGCGTCTGAAGACCCGGCAGGCGGGTGACTGCAAGTCCGAAGTGTTTGACGAGTGTCCCGGTCTGACGGTCGTATGCCCGGGCGGGAGCAGGGCGGAGGCGTACTGCATCAGAAAAAATGTTCGATATCAGAATTGAGACTGATGTGTTCCTGGGATAGTGTAATCTGTGCCAGTAAAAGAATGAAGTGTACTATAAAAATGCGTTTTCTGTGACAGGTGCGATACAATAAAAATATTTGCAGCACACAGGGCAAGTCAGTTTTGAACGGCACCTGGGAGGAGAGACATGGGTACACACATGAAAAACACAAGTATTTATAAGAGAAGACAAGGGAGTCGGTGCGGGACATGGAGGCGCTGATCGAGGAGATGCATGCGTGTGACCGCTGTGTGGTGGATTCTGTGGAGCGGATCCGCAGGATCTCGGCGAACACGGCGGCGCTGACCGGGCAGGTCGCGGATTCCCTGACCGAGCAGCTGGGCGGTATACGGACCGCAGCGGTCCGCATTGACGATCTGTCGAGTGTCTCGGCGGAGATGGAGCAGGAGATGACGAAATTTAAGCTGTGAGAGCCGTGTATGAAACAGCCTTCCGATCGAAAAGTTGACACCAAAGCGCGAAAGCGTTAAAATGTATTCCACAAAGGGGGCTTACTATGAAGCAGAAATTAGACAGAACTCTGGGAATGTACTCCGCGCTGATGATCAGCATCGGGACGATGATCGGTTCGGCGATCTTTGTGCTGGCGGGCACGAGCTATGCGACGGCAGGACCGGGCGCGTCGCTGGCGATCTTTCTGGCGGGTATCGCGGCGGTGTTCACAGGATTATCATTTGCGGAGCTGGTGACGGTCATACCGAAGGCGGGCGGCGGCTACGTCTATGTGAAGGAGGCGACCGGAAACAATATCGTGGGCTTTATCTGCGGCTGGGGATTCTGGCTTGGATATGCGATGTCGTGCGGTCTGTTTGCGCTGGGCTTCGGCAATTTTATCAACTATATCTTTCCGTTTATCCCGCAGATGGCGGCGGCTTATCTGCTCGTGGTCTATGTCATGTTCACGAATATCAAGGGGACGAAAAGTTCCGGGACGCTGCAGAATGTGATCACGACGCTCCTGATCGCGCTGCTCGCACTGTATGTTATTGTCGGAGTTTTTCATATCGATATGGAGAACCAGACGCCGTACACGCCGCAGGGAATGTCGGGCGTGTTCAACGCGATGGGCTTTCTGTATATGACTTACATCGGATATGGGCTGATCACGACGGCGAGCGAGGAGGTCATCGACCCGGAGAGGACGATCCCGAAGGCGATCCTGATCTCGATCGCGGCGGTTATCGTGATCAAGACGTCGGTGTTTTTCATAGGTTGCGGGATCATTCCATGGCAGGAGCTGGTGCCGGCGGTCACGAGCACGCCGATGATCGACACGGCGGTACATATCGGAGGGACAATTGGCGGCTATCTCTTTGCCTTTGCGGGGATCCTCGCTACGCTCTCCTCGATCAACACGGCGGTCATGGCGTCCTCGAGGACTTCTTTTGCGATGGCGCGGGATCAGCGGCTGCCAAGTCTGTTCAAGGCGATCAACAGGACGACGAAGACGCCGGTCTTTTCGATCGTCATCTCCTCGGTCATCGTGTTTATCGCAGTGACGATCAGGGATCTGGAGCACATCTCGACAGTGACCAGTATTTTCTCATTGACAGGGTACAGTCTCGTCAATGTGGCGCTGATCATTTTCCGTAGGAAAATGCCGGAGCTTGACCGGAAATTCCGGGTGCCGCTTTTCCCGCTCACACCGCTGCTCGGCATCGGTCTGAACCTGTTTCTGATCGTCAATCTCGCCATATCAGACCGCCCGGCACTGATCATAGCGGTCTCGGTGATCGGCGCTGGCATAGTGTACTATTATCTGATCATGCCAAAACTGAAATACGCTTCCAAAGGAATATCGATCGTCGATGTGCCTGAGATCAGGGAGCAGAAAAAGGAAAACAGGAAAAACGAGATCATCATTCCGGTGTCCAATCCGTATACGGCGGAGGGGCTGCTCAACTTTGGCAGGAAGATCGCCATGGCGGAGGAGAGCACGACGGTCGTTCCGGTGAAGGTCAATGTCTTCCCGGATAACCTGCTCACGATCGCGGATTACGATACGATGATGCAGTCCATGGGCGTGCAGGACAGCGTTGTCCAGCTGCTCAAGGAGTATGAGTCGGATCCGTGTATGCGCCCGGTGCTGATCAATTCGACCAATGCCTTTCACGCGATCATGTCCGTGGTGAAGAAAGAGAAAAATCCGCTGGTGATCATGGGCTGGCACGGTTCGGGACTGGTGAAATACATGCACGGCAACATTACATACCAGATGCTGCAGGAAGCGCCTGCCGATGTCGGTATCCTGCGCATGAATGGTCAGAGCAGGGAGTTCAGGAATATTTTGTTTCCGTATGGGGGCGGGAAATATTCCAAGATGACGGCGAAGGTGGTCAACCGCATTGCGAACGGATACGGGGCGAAGATCACACTCCTGAATGTGGTGGACCACGAGGAGGACGTCGAGAGCACGAGAGCGTATCTCGACCGATCGGCTGCGAAGTTTGACCAGCCGGTGCAGATCATGGTATGCAGCGGTGATCTGATCGAGAAGGTCGTGGAGTTCTCTGACCAGTACGACCTGATCATCATGGGCGCTTCTCTCGACTGGGGGATCCAGGAGGTTGTGACCGGATTCCGCACGGACAGGATCATGGAGCAGGCAAAGTGCCCGGTATTGATCATCAAGAGCTACGATATCTTTTTGCAGCGCACGAAGGTGCGGGGTTTTATCCATAGGACGCGCAACGCGATCCATCAATAGTATTTTAAGTATTTTACAGCTTCCCGGAAGCTCTCTTGCACTTGCTGTTGCGTTTGATTTTTCGCGGTATCAGGCGCAAAGAGACTTCGGGGCGGGCTTTGTGAGGCGGGCAGTTCTGCCTGCCGACAGAAATGTAATAGATTCAGGGGATTAAAAATGCGGAAGATCGTTTTATTTATTGCCATGAGCCTTGACGGGTATATCGCGGATATAGACGGCAAGGTTGACTGGCTGGCGGGACAGGACAATGACGTTGAAAGTGATGACAGTTACACGGATTTTGTAAAAACCGTTGATACGGTGATCATGGGCTGGACGACTTATCGTCAGATCGTGGAGGAGTTATCCCCCGGACAATGGGTATATGACAGCCTGCAAAGCTATGTGGTCACACACAGGGATTGTGCGCATGACAGCAATGTAACCTTTGTTTCAGAAGATCCATGCACCCTTGTCAACGGATTGAAGCAAAAGGACGGCAAGGATATTTGGGTATGCGGCGGGGCTGACATTGTTCATCAGCTTATGCAAAACAATCTGATCGATATATATTCTATTTCTATCATTCCGACGATTTTAGGGAATGGGATCCGCCTCTTTGACGTGATAGACCAAACAATAGATTTGCGTTTTATTTCATCAAAAAGCAGTAATGGCATAGTAGAATTAGTGTATCAGAAACGATAGACGCAACCAAACATAACAGATCTGTGCATTTTTTGACAACCATGACAGATTGTACCTTTCGCAGTCATTTATTACAATATTCATAAAAGTTATTGACAGCGCGAAAGGATCCGCTATGATAAAAGTAATAGAACTGACCGGGATCGTCCTTCTGCTCATGATCGTCCTGGCAATGACCGCGGTAAGCATTTACTGGCACAAAAATATCCACTGGCGTGATCCGTATAAAGAGGCATTAGGCCGAGCCGGCGCCAAAGAAAAGCAGATCACACTTCCCTCAGGAAACGTCATCAATTACGGCGAGGTAGAAAATGACCGGCCGGCGCTTCTTCTGATCCACGGCCAGATGGGCATCTGGGAAGATTACGCCCTTGTCATGCCAGCGCTCGGCAAAAACTGGCATATCTATGCAGTCGACGTATACGGTCATGGGAAATCCACGCATGACGAAAGCCTGTATTATATCGATACAAACGGTGATGATCTGATCTGGTTCATCGATCACGTGATCGGCAGGCCAACAGTCGTATCCGGTCATTCAAACGGCGCCCTGACCGCCGCGTACATCGCAGCGAACGGCGGTGAAAATATATCCGGCGTTGTGCTGGAGGACCCTCCGGTATTTTCGACGCAGGGAGAAGGCTGGGAAGAAAGCTTTGCCTATCTGGACACCTATAAACCCCTCCATGATTACAATAGGTCAGACAGATCCGAATGCTGGGAGGCATATTATCTGCGTCACTGCTATTGGGGACAGTTATTCATGAAAAATGCCATGGACAGGATCGCAGACTACGCGGAGCATTATCACAGAACGCATCCGGGCGAAGCGGTGCGGATCCGATTCCTGCCGTCGTCGATCTGGACCGTATTTGAATATGCAAAGGACTATGATCCTGCTTATGGTGAACATTTTTACGACCTGAGCTGGAATCATGGGATCGCACACGAAAAGATCCTGTCAGATATCAGCGTACCCTGCGTGTACATCCACGCAAAAGAAAACCTGCACAAGAGCGGAACCCTGCTGTGCGCAGCCTCCCGCGAACAGGCAGAACGCGCCGTATCCTATATCGGTGAGAACTGCCGCCTGATCGAGACGCCCACCAGCGACCACGTGATCCACACCGTCCACAGCGCGCTGTACATAGAAACCATAAATTCGTTATTAAAATGAGGTCCTGCCTATGTTAAAAGACAACCTGATCATACTCCGCAATATCAACGGATATTCACAGGAGGAGATCGCTGAAAAAATAAACATCTCCCGCCAGGCATACGCAAAGTGGGAAAGCGGTGCGACAATCCCGGACATCGAAAAATGCATGCGGATATCAGAGATTTACGGAGTCAGCCTCGACCATCT
>ERZ808054.924-NODE-924-length-20761-cov-7.018807_pt1 | contig 20761 bp, 30 predicted proteins | sample MGYA00380201_ERZ808054 | MGnify/ENA primary metagenome ERZ808054 (study PRJEB31490, sample SAMN06133419) | mouse gut metagenome | isolation source: Z5_2 | host: mice | place: China: Chengdu | collected 2015-05 ... | reverse complement strand
AGACAGTATTTGAAACCAGAGATTTTAATTTGACGTTTTTGTGCGGGAGAAAGGAACTTTAGTTTGCTGGGCTACATACAGGGGGGACAACATAAAGGAGCTTGCCATAAAATATGAGGTGAGCGAGTCGACGGTCTACAACATTGTCCGGGACAAGATAGTAAAAGGGAACATGAGGAAGATCCTGCCCGGACAGATCAACATAGCTGACCTCCAGTTATAGGAAAAATTGCAGCGTGGAAAGTACAATAAACGGACAGGGTGGTACAATAGCCATTGTAAGGACACATATTCCTTACAATGGCTATTTTTTGATAGGCACAGCAGGGTGCCTGTACCGGAGGGGCATAAATGAGCGACGGAAGCACGAAAGGGATGAATACCGCTGCAGCCATGATAACGGCAGTCACCATGCTGTCAACGGCACTGAAAATAACGGGGGTGGGTATGATGGATGCAGGGACTCTTGGGACACTGAAAGAAATAATCGACATAGGGATAACGCCGGTATTGCTGATCGTGTTTGTCTGTTACTTTATCAGTAAAAGCAAGGGCGACGACAAGCGGGTAAATACGGCATATAAGGAAACGCAGGAGAAGATCGAGGAGATGACCGCCAGCGCAAGGATGCACGAGGACGCCATGGCTGCAGAAAATGCAAGGCGCGAGGAGATGCTGCGTACCGAAGCCGAAAAGCGGGAGACAATGCTGCGGAAGGAAGCGGAAAAGCGCGAGAGCATGCTCATGCTCAACATGGAGAAGATAACTGTTTCCATGGACAGCATCACCAGGACGCTCGACAGAATGGAAAATTCCTTTTCCGGCATCGAGAGCAGGCTGGAAAAGATAGAATACAAGATCGGCGAGGACGGTGGCAGGAATGGATGAGATGAAGGTTGCGGAGGCCAAGGCGCTCAGGGGCGACATCATAGAAAAACTCTACCTGTATTACGGACAGGATATCAGGATCATGGCATTAAAGAGCGCCCTGCGGACCAAAGGATATGTAAATGACGACGACATCAGAAAGGCGATCTATTACCTCGGCGGGGAAGAAAAGCGCTATATCCATGTGGAGGTCAATGAAAAAAACTGGCTCGACGGCTATATATGGTTAACGCCCACGGGGGTGAACCTTGCAGAGCACGACATAGAGGACAGGGGGGTAATACTTGATGAGTAAAATACTTGACACGGCGGAAAAGGAAGTCATAAGGGCGGAAATACTGGGCACCTGCGAAATGGCAGGACAGGGCGGCGCCGACACGAAGGTGTTAAAGGCCGTGCTGAAAAAGGCCGGGTACGACCTGGACGAGGAGACCGTAAAGGAACAGGTGCATTACCTGGAACTGAAAGGACTGGTATCTCTGCGGGATATCAATAACCGGCAGCTCGGGATCAGCAGGACGCTGGTAAGTATAACGGCGCTGGGAATTGATTACATTGAGGGAAATGCACCGGACATACCGGGGATGGGCGGCTGACATGGAAGAGAAGAACAGGAGCCACGGAAAAATCGACAGACTGCCCGCCCCACTGAAAAGGGAAGTGGAGGACAGGCTGCTCAATGGCGACACTTATGAGAGCATATCCGGCTATCTGGCGGAGCAGGGCGAGGATGTGCACATATCCAGTGTGTGCAGGTACGGGAAAGGGTTTTTAAAAAAATTTGAATCCGTCCGTATAGCGAAGGAGTTTGCAAAGCTGCTGGCGGAGGACAACGTGGACAGGCCGGCGACGGAACTGCATGAGGCAAACAACCTGCTGGCCAGCCAGATCATCATGGAGGCGATGGTCGATGACGACATGGACGCAAAGACGAGGGCGGAGGCGGCAAGGAGCATCGCCACGCTGCAGCGCGCGCAGGTATCAAATGAAAAATTAAAGATCCAGGCGCGCAGGGAACAGGGCGCGGTGCACATCGCGATGCAGCTCCTGCAGGACAAGATCTTCGCGGAGCTCGGCGAGAAGTATCCCGACGTGGCGGCGAAGCTGATGCAGCTGGCGGAGGAGACCGAGGCGGAGATGCAGAAAGTGCAGTGACCGCGCAGAAGCCCCTGTAAGGCGTTTTGGCATTCCGACGGGGATTTCCCCGCCTGGAAAAAGTTAAAGCAAATTGAACGGAGTTAAAAGGGTTTTAAACATGGTCTGGCGGCATGGGTGCAGCGGCCTTTCCATGCCCTGGAATATGGGGACAAAAATGTAAAGCAGGTGACGGCATGAAAACATGGAAGGAACTGGCGTGGTCATATTATTTCGAGAGTCACATGTCCATAAACGACATAGCAGCCACGGCGGGAGTGTCGCGCCAGAGCGTGTCAGCCTACCTGAAAGGCTGCGAAGGCTTTGCCGGGGAGAAACAGGACCGGAAAAATGAAAACCTTGAAAAACGTAAGGTTTATAAGAAGGAAAAGAACAGGGAATACCGGAGCGCCGCGCGCATGCCCGTGACGGCGGAGAGCATGCGGAGGGAACACGACCTCGCGGCGCTGGAGCTTTCCCATGAGATATACCATTAAAGGCTTTAAAGTCTTTTTTAAATTGTTAAAAAGGGGTTTAACACATGGGCAGTCTGGCAGAACAGTTTAAGGCACAGATGAACAGGGAAGAGACGGAGCGGGACAGGAACCTCCGCGAGGGGCGCAGGAACCTGCGGAAGTTCTGCAACCTGCGGAAACCGGATTTTTACAAGGAGACCCGGACCTACCAGGACGAACTGTGCAATACCCTGCAGGCAGCCTATGAAAAGAAGCTTGCCAGTGAAAAGACGGGAAAACCCATTAAATACCTGATCATCAACATGCCGCCCGGATATGGGAAGTCATACACGCTGGCGAACTTCGCCAACTGGTGCTACGGGCAGAATGTGAAGAACAAGATCATAACGGTCAGTTATAACAACATCATCGCCCCTGAATTTGCCCGCACCACGAGGGACATGGTGCAGGATGAAGGGGAGCCGGGGGAGGACTCCTATACCACAAGGGATTTCTTCCCGCATGTAAAGGTTAAATACGGCGATGCCTCTGTCATGAAGTGGAGCCTTGAAGGGAGCTATGCAAGTTACCTTGCGACAAGCTTTGACGGTACGGTGACCGGTATGAGGGGAAACATAATCATCATAGACGACCCGATCAAGAATGACAAGGAGGCCGCCAACGATGCGGTCAAGGATTCGCACTGGAACTACCTGAAAAACACGCTCTCATCAAGGGCGCTGCCCGGTGCATTGTGGATCATCGTGTTGACGCGGTGGGCGACAGACGACCTTGCAGGAAGGCTGCTGGAAGCATATCCGGACAAATGCCATGTGCTGAAACTGACGGCACTGGATACCGACAGCCCGGACGGGATAAGCACCTGTGAAGATCTTTTTCCGACAGAAGATCTCCAGGACAAGCGTGAAACACTTGATGATGATATCTGGGGTGCGAACTACATGCAGACGCCGATCGACAAGAAAGGCGCGCTTTATGGGGAATTTAAAACGTACAGCGTGGTGGATCCCGACAAGTTTGAGCGGATCATCAACTACACGGATACGGCAGACGAGGGAACGGACAGCCTCTGTTCGATATCCGCCGGGGTTATAGGCAGGTACGGATACCTGCTCGATGTCTATTACACGGAGGATCCCATGGAGACGACAGAACCGGAGACTGCAAGAAGGCTGCAGGTCAACGGCGTGCGGGAGTGCCTGATCGAGTCCAACAACGGCGGGCGCGGTTTTGCAAGGAATGTGATACGGCACCTGAAATCAATTAAGTGTTACAAGTGCATGGTGACATGGTTCCATCAGAGCAAGCCGAAAAAGGTGCGGATACTGACCAACGCATCCAATGTCATGGACCAGCTGATAATGCCGGAGGACTGGGAGAGGCGCTGGCCGGATTATGCGAAGCATATGAAGAAATACCAGCGCAAGGGAAAAAATGACCATGACGACGCGGAGGATGCGACAACCGGGATCGTTGAGATGATAAACGGCGACGTTAAAGGAAAACGTAAGGCAAGAATAGGGAGAAAGAGGGCCATGGGGGTGTAACATGTATAAATTCAGCAAGGAACAGGTACTTGACCCTGCCTTCCTGACAAAGCTGGTCAGGAAGTTTAAAAACAGGGAGCTCAAAAGGTACCGGCGGGCACAGGAGTATTATGAGGCGGAAAACGAGATCAGGAACCGGAAGCTGCCGGAACTGAACAGCAACAACAAGATAGCGCATGCCTTCGCACGCTATATGACAAACATGGCGACGGCCTATTTTATCGGAAAGCCGGTAAGGTATACTGCGGAGGACGAAGGTCTGCAGGAAGCGGTTGACGGGATACTGACAGCAAATTATATTGACGCGGTGAATTTCGATGCATCCAAGGAGGCCAGCAAAAAGGGCATCGGCTTTCTCTTAATGTACATAGACGAGAAGCCGCGGCTGCGGATCAAAAAAATGGACGCGGAGGAGATCATTCCCGTGTTTTCAAGTACGCTGGGCGAATATCTGGAATGCGCTGTCCGGCTGGCAGAGGACCACGACATCGACGGAAAGCTCCTGTACCAGCACGCCTATGTGTATGATGACACATACATATACCATTACCGCAGGGACAATGCCGCGTCCGACTATGCGGAGCTTGCGGAGGACCGGCAGGAACACCTGCTTGGCGACGTCCCGGTGATCTGCATAGCGAACAATGAGGAACACATGGGGGATTACGAGGCATTTTATGACCTTATCGACGCTTATGACAGGTCCCAGTCAAACAGCGCCAACGACGCGGATTATTTTTCCGACGCATACATGGCCATAGTCGGCGCGGGCGGCGGTCTGGAGGACGCCTTAAGCGGGGAGGATCCAGACGGGAGCACGGCGGCGAAGAACCTGCGGGAGAACAAGCTGCTCTTCCTGGATGAAAAGGGACAGGCGTATTTTATTGAAAAAAATACCAATGATGCGGCTGCGGAAAATTACAAGAACAGGCTGTTCAAGGATCTCTTTTTTCTCTCGCAGGTTCCCGCGCTCACGGACGAAAATTTTTCGGGAAACCTGTCGGGCGTCGCGATCCGGTACAAGCTGATCGGGCTGGAGGAGCTTGCCATCATGAAGGAGAACTGTTTCCGGCCGGCACAGCACAAGATGCTGAAAATGATAACCGCCTGGATCAACCTGATGCAGAACAAGGACTATGACCCGGAAAGCATAAGACAGCAGTATGAGCGCAACTTTATCGACAACGACACGGAGACAGTCGACAATGCCGGGAAGCTGGAAGGCATCGTATCAAAGGAGACACAGCTCTCCATGCTGCCGCAGGATATAGTGGGCAACGCCGCGGAAGAGCTGGAACGGATACGCAGGGAGACCATGGAGGACGAACAGCTTCCGTATGTGAGGATGGAGGATATCAATGCCGGGTGACGGATACTGGAGGGAACGGAACCTGAAGGACAAGGCGCTGTCGGTCAACGCCGCGGAGGACTACATCAGGGAGCATGCCGGAAAAATGTACGCGCAGGCATGGGAGGAGATACAGGGAGAGATCGGGGCATTTTACCAGAAATATGCCGACGAGAACGGGATCACCCTGCAGGAGGCCAGAAGAAAAATCTCCCAGGCGGAGTTTAAGGATATTGACTGGGAAGCATACTGCAGGCGGTCTGCAGAGCTGGAACGGGAGCTGCGGGCTAAAAAGGACAGCCTTCCGAAGGAGATCGTGGACCGGATGGAGCAGGAATGGGAGGAACATGAGGAGAAAATAAGGACGCTCGCAGCCAGGGGGAATATCACAAGGCTCGAGCTCCTGCAGGCGGATATCGACAGGAACGTCCTGAACCTGCATGATGCCAGCCAGATGAGCCTGTACACATATCTGGGCGGACAGTACGAAGATGGATACTACAGGGGGATTTACGGGATCCAGCACCATACGGGCTTTGGTTATGGCTTTACGACGGTCAACACGGCCGCGGTGGAGAAGGCGCTGCTCAGCCAGGCCGACCGCAGGAACTTTTCGCAGACCATCTATAAGAATGTAAAAAATCTTGAAAGGGAGCTGAAGGACTGCCTGACGACGGGAATGATCAAGGGCGAGGACATGGGCAGGATGGCGCGCAGGGTGCAGGGGAGACTGAATGTCTCTTATAGTAACGCAAGACGCCTTGTGCGGACAGAGACGGCATATGCATACGAGCAGGCGTCACTTGCAGCATATGCGGAATGCGGCGTAACGGAATATGAGTATATGGCGGAGCTGGACCGCAGGACGAGCGAACTGTGCAGGGCTCTGGACGGACGGCATTTCAAAATATCGGATGCCGTCCCGGGAACCAACTACCCGCCGATGCATCCGAACTGCAGGAGTACGACGGCGGCATCGGCATTTGATGACGCAGTGACGCACGGATCAGCGGGGGATTATGAAGACGGGGGATATCCGGTTCCATCCTCCATGACTTTTGAAGAATGGAAGGATATGCAGGTTCCCCAGGAACAGACAGACCGTCATGGGGCGTATGGCACGTATACGGAATCCGAAATCAGGCAGCTTGCACAGGAAGCACAAAAACTGGCAGATCAATACGTCACTTCCAGAAAAAGCAGATGGAGCGGGAACATTGTGTTCAGGGATCTGGAGGATGCCATGGCGAGGAAGGAATGGAACTGTGACATATCCACAAGGCGCGATACAGCACTCCATATCCTGCTGCATGAACAGCTCCACGCCAAAAGTGTCAGCCATTATGACGAACAGGCATTTTGGGAGAACTGGATATTTGAAGAAGGACCGACCGAGCTGCTGGCAAAAGAAATATGCATCAAAGAAAGCATACCGATAGTGGAAACGTCGTATGACGACATGGTTGGCGCGCTGAAGGAGATCAATAAGAAGGCACATATCTGTGACACAGATTATGAATTTGCAGTAAGTATTTTTGAAGTGGATCTTCCCAAACGGAGGGAATGGCTGGAAAATGTTATTGATAAAAACATGAAAAGTAGTACAATTGAAGAAAGAATGGCTGTAAGCAGCCTGATCACTACATATCTGGAGGGATAGGTTTATGAAAAAGTACGAGGAGCTGGTTCGAAAAATCCGGAAGGGCAGAATGCCAGACGAATATTACCTGGAACTTGAAAAAGAGGTAAGGGACTTTCTCTGCAGTGATGCGCCTGAAAATGAGAAGCGCCTCCTGAGATTCGGGGACGCGGAGGGGCTGTCCATGCTGTGTGAGGGAATACGGCTGAAACAGCAGAATAACGGTAACTAAAGGATTGTACCAGTGGTGCAGTCTTTTTTAATTACAATAAAATTAGTAAAGGAGACAAGAAGATATGGGCGAGGAAACAAAGCAGGAAACAGGATCCGCACAGGAAACGGCGGCACAGGGGGCAGCAGATGCAGCCGGCGGGGCAGAACCGGGCAGGGCAGCGGATGCAGCACGGCAGGCAGATGCAAAAAAGACGTATGATGATGCCTATATCGCGCAGATGCGTGCAGATTTCGAGAAGGAACGGCAGGCAGCTGTCGAGGAGGCACTGAAAAAAGAAAAGATGTCCGCCGAGGACAAGGCGAGGTATGAGGCAGACCAGCGCCAGAAGGATATCGAGCAGCGTGAAAAGGAGATCGCCCTGCGCGAGCTGAAGGCGGATGCAAAGGGGATGCTGGCAAAGGAAAAGCTTTCAGACGGCTTTGTCGACATGGTTGTCGGCACGGATGCGGAGGCAACGCAGAAAAATGTCCAGGCGCTGAAAGCGGCCATCGATGCGGAGGTGCAGATCCAGGTGGAGGCGCGCCTGAAAGGAAAGGCGCCAAAGACCGGGAGCGGGGATAGCGGCAGCGCGGCCAGCGACATGGAAGCACAGATGAATAAGATCATGGGATTATAGTGAAGTAACAGGAGGTAACGGACATGGCATTAAATACACTTGAATATGCGGCACTGCTGCAGACGAAGCTCGACCAGAAGGCGGTCGCGGAGATGACTTCCGGCTGGATGGACGGGAATACGGGGGACGTCATCTACAAGGGCGGGAACAAGGTGAAGATCCCGACACTGAGTACGTCGGGACTGAAGGATTATGACAGGGACAAGGGGTATCCTGAAGGCAGCGTGAATCTTACATATGAGGAAATGACGATGGAGATGGACAGGAGCACGTCCTTCCTGATCGATGCAATGGATGTGGACGAGACAAACTTTGTTGCGTCGGCGACAAACGTGGCTGCCGAGTTCCAGAGCAGCAGCGTCGTGCCTGAGATTGACGCATACAGGTACTCAAAAGTTGCGGCATATGCGGAGACGGACAACGTCACCACTTATACGCCGGATCCGAAGACACTGTTCGAGGTGCTGAAAAATGACATTGCCGCAGTGCAGGACATTGTCGGCGAGAATACACCGCTGGTCTGCAGCATCAACATGAAGGTAAAGTCACAGCTGGAGCAGCTCGACAAGTTCAATAAAAACATCGAGGTCACAAGTTTTACACAGGGGATGCTGAATACGAAAGTGAAGGCAATCGACAACTGCAGGCTGATCCCGGTACCTTCCGCAAGGATGTGGGACAGCTACACATTCAGGGACGGAAAGGCGGAGGATGAAAAGGAGGGAGGCTTTGTCAAGGGAACCACGGCAAAGCTGATGAACTGGATCATCCTCCCGCAGAGCATCGTGATCGCGGTGACAAAGCAGGACAACATGAAGATCATCGACCCCGCGACATACCAGAAGGCCGATGCGTGGTTCATCGCATACCGCCGTTATCACGACGTGTGGGTAAAGGCGAACAAACGGGAGCAGATCAGGGTGAGCAGGCAGTAGCCGGAGGAGATGTCATGTATATAATGCGGAAAATGAACAGGGAGAAAAAGGCAGCGACGGAGGCGGAGCGTGCGGTGCTGCTGGCGGTCGGGTACAGGGACATGACGCCGCCGGCGCGGCATGAAGGACTGCCTGACGGGAGAGAGTATCCTGTATTACAGGATACTGAAAAGAACGAAAAAATGCCTGCGAATAAGAAGGCGAAGGCTGCGGATACGAAACAGAAGAAACCCGCAAAGGCATCCGGATCTGACGGACAGGAACCTGCAGAGGCGGCATATCCCGTGCAGAAAGAAACTGCCGGGGAGACAGCTGCTCCAGAAGTACAGCCGTCTGCGGCGGCAGACATCCCCGTACAGGAACAGCCTGTGGGACTGACGGAATCCGCGCAGCAGTCCCAAGAAGGTGCGCAGGATCCGGTTTAACAGGAATTTAACATGTTTTTAATGGAGGTTCGACATGATCGATACAGGCGAGACATTGAGAAAAATCAAGCTGAAACAGGGGATACCGGAGGAAAACACGGATAATGACGCAACCCTGCTGTTAATGGTCAGCGATGCCATGGATGCCGTCTGTGCGTACTGCCACAGGAAACGCTGTCCGGATGAACTTGAATATCTGATCCGGGAGCTTGTGGCCAATGCGGTGGCAGCCGACAATGTCGGCAGCGTGGCAAGCATCAAACGCGGAGACACCCAGATCAATTACAACACCTCCATAACAACTGATCTCTGTACGGACAGACAGATCAAGGCATTAAATAGTTTCAGGATCTTTAAGATAAGATGACGGAGGCGGGAAAATGAACAGTTTCAGAAAGCTGAAATACAGGGGCACGGCTGGAAAGCCGCCTGAAAAGAAGGAGCAGAAAAGAAATGCAAAACGCGGAGGCAAAGATACTGGCGGCAACGTACCACGACAGGATGACGGTAACGCGCAGGAACCATGTGAAAAATGAAAAGACGCATGAGACGGAAGCACGGGAAGAGACCGTTTACGAAGGCGTGTGCTGCGCGTTAAGTGTTGGGGGAAACAATGCGCCCCAGAAGGACAGTGCAAACAACAGGCGTACCATAAACAGCAGCTATACCATATTTTCGCTGCCTGATATATGGTGCAGGGCAGGGGATCTGGCGGAGGTTATCACGAGGAAAGGACAGACTTACAGGGGGCGCACTGGCAGGAGTATGCGGTATCCGTCCCACACAGAGACGCCCATGGAAGTGGAGGAGGTGGTCTGATGAGGTCGCTGGAAGACCTGGAAGCCATGTTCGCGGTCGGGATGACCAGCTGGCAGAAGACCATCGTGATGCGCCATGCGCGCATCATGGGGCTGAAACTTGTCAGGGAAGCCAAGAGGCGGACGCCTGTTGGGAGAGACACCCCGGCACCGGGCAATTTAAGACGGCACTGGTTTTTCCGGGTGGAGGAATCCGGGGGTGTCCGCATATGGGTGTTAAACGATGCAGAATATGCGGCGTATGTGAACAACGGGCACCGGATCGTCAGGGGCGGGCATACTGTCGGCTTTGTCCCCGGAAAGCATATGCTGGAGAATGCAGTTGAGGAATACAGGGAAACGCATATGAAGCAGGACGTGGAGGACATGCTGGAAGACCTGCGGAGGGTGATGCGATGATCAGGATCACGGAGATCAGGGAGGCACTGGCAGCGCTGCTGGGAAAAACAGGAATAGCGTATATAACGGGGGAAGACCTGCAGCAGGAGCGCAGCTACGAAGATGCCATGGACAATGCCGGGGAGGACCGGCGCATACTGCAGGTCATGGTGGAGCTGCAGGGGGCATCCACCCTTGATGCCGGAAACCTGACGGAAAAAACGGTGCTTGTGGATATTGCCTACCTGTGCGGGATGGATACGGCGCGGCGTGACATCCAGGACGTGCTGGACGATATTGACGGTATCATACGGCCATACATAAAGGTAAGGGACAGGTGCTTCACGATCCGGTCTGCCAGCAGCAACATTACCGACAACGTCGGGCACTATGTTTTCAGCATTAATTTTGTTGACGGGGATCCCGTGGAGGTTCCGGAACCCGTGGCTGATGATCTTGTATTTAGATTTAAGGAGGTTTGATTATGGGGACACCCCAGATTATTATCCAGTTCTTGAAAAAATCCGCGACGCTGATAAGACGCAGCGGGCGCGGGATGGCGGTACTGATCCTGGAGGATGATACACGGGAACAGGTGATGAACCCGTATATGGGGATCGACGAGGTGGATCCGGAGGGCTGGACGGAAAAGAATTACGATTACATAAAAATGACGTTTAAGGCAGAGCCGAACCAGGTGCTCTGTGTCCGGGCCGTAATGAAGGACGGGGCGGTGGATGTAAGGGAAAGCCTCGAACTGGTCAGGTACATCAACTTTGACTATCTGACAAGCCCGTATTTTGAAAACGCGGACGGCGACGTCGTAAAGGCATTTATCAAAAAGATCAGGGACGAGGGGAAGAAAGCCAAGGCAGTCCTGGCGGATTACGAGGCAGACTGCGAGGCGATTATCAACTTCGCGACGCCCGCGGTGACAGCGGTATGGGATGGGACGCCGGTGACATACACGGCCCGGGAGTACTGCTGCAGGATAACCGGGATACTTGCGGCCGTGCCCCTCACACAGTCAAGCACGTACTATGAACTGAAGGAGATCGTGGACGCGGCATGTTTCGATGATGCGGATGCAGAGATCGACAAGGGCAAGCTTATCATCATATTTGACGGGAACAGGTATAAGATTGCGAGGGGGGTCACGTCCCTCCAGACCATATCGGAAGAGCATCCCAGGGATTTCCGGAAAATCAAGGTGGTCGAGGGCGCCGACATTATCCGGTATGACATCCGCTCAACTTTTGAAGAGGATTTCGTCGGCAGGCTGAACAATACCTACGATAACAAGCAGCTCCTGATCGGGGCCATAAACCAGTATCTCAAGGATCTGGAGGATACCGTGGTGGACAGGGAGAACGACCATTATGTCGAGCTGGATCTGGAAGCGATACTGAAATGGCTGCGGAATGACGGCGTTGACACGGACGACCTGACGGAGCAGCAGATCAGGGAAGCAAATACGGGATCTACCATATTCCTTGCAGGGAAGATCAAGCTGCTGGATGCGGTAGAGGACCTGTATCTGAAAATAAGTCTGTAGGAGGCGGATCATGGGAGAGACAATAAAGGGAAACAAGGTACTGGCAGGAACATGGGCGGAAGTATACTGGAACGGGTTTAAGATCGCGGAGCTTGAAAAGATCGAGGTCAAGATAACCGTCAACCGCGAGGACGTGCAGATGGGGCTGGATGTCGATACAAAGGTTACAGGCCTGAAAGGCGAGGGGACGCTTGCACTTAAAAAGGTATATACCCGGTTTGACGACGTGCGCAGGGAGATGGCGAAGGGAAGGGATCCGAGGGGATCCATCGTGGCCAAGCTTAAGGATCCGGACGCGGTCGGCGGGCAGACGGAACGTTACCAGATAGGGAATGCCGCCCTCGGGGAATTTGTCAAGACATGGGAAATGGGGGCGGTGGTCAAGGAAGAATATCCATTTACGTTCACGCCGACGGATATGATACTGCTTGACCAGATCAAAGATATTTAATAAAGAATGGGAAGGAAGATACCATGAAAGACAATACGGATGTATTTAATGATTTTGCCCGCCGTGCGAAGGAGCGGATCGAACAGCGGAAAAAAAAGATAACAAAGAAACTGCGCGTGGAGGCGGCGGGAGTCGACATCACGATACGTGCCCTGACGGACCAGGAGATCAGTGAGTGCATGGAATTTTCAGATGACAGCCTTGTGGCGGACAAGTACCTGATCTATATGTCATGCCCGGAGCTCCAGGAGAATGCAGGGACGCTTGTGGAGGCGGGAGTGATCGGAAAACATTATGAAATCTGCGACATGTTTTCGGGAGCTGACAGGCGCAGCATAGCCGAGGAAATAATGAGAATGAGCGGCGTATATGATGACTCATCCGTAAAAACCATTAACGAGGTGGACGAGGCAAAAAACTGATCAGGGGCTCCTGGAGGATGCGGGCAGTGGGATACTGGATGGAACGGGGGATAAGTCCGGAGTACCTTCTGACGCGGACAAGGGAAGAGACGGTGCTGCTGGCCGCGATCGCAGAATTAAACATGGAGGAAATGGCGAAACAGTCTGAAAGAAAAGGATAGGGCTGTTTTTATTATGCGTGAAACGGGGCGGGACTTAAATGGACGTTTTTGGAGCCAGTATTGCATTAAGGGATAACGTGTCAGGCGTGCTGAGGCAGGCACAGAATTCTGCCAGGGGCTTCCGCGGGTCTGTCGACAGGGCGCGGCAGGAACTGCGGAGGCTGGACCAGCAGCGGCTGCGTGAAAGGGAGCTGCGCATAAGGACCAGCTCGGCGTACCGGGAGATCAACCGCCTGAGGCAGAGGATGGAGCCGATCAGCCGCAGGGTGGTAAATATTGTGGCGCGCACGCAGAACGCCATGGACGGTATACGCAGGGTGCGGCAGCATCTTGCAAAGATAAAGGATAACAAGGTTGTAAAGCTGGTTGTCAAAGGTGCGGAAGGTGCGGTAAAAGCCCTGGGCAAGGCATCCATGGTCGGGACTGCTGCAGCGTTTACGGCTGTGACAGCTGCATCTGGCATGGCTGTCAAAGGTGCCGTTGATTTCCAGGCGCAGATGAAAAATGTCGGCACGCTGCTTGACGGGGACGTGAATGCAAAGCTGGAGAAGTACAGCGGACAGCTGATGAAGGTGAGCAATGACACCGGCATCGCCTCCAGTGACCTGACCGACGGTCTCTACCAGGTGGTTTCCGCATTCGGGGAGTCCGCGGAAAACGTGAAGCAGCTGGAAATAGCGGCAAAGGCGGCAAAGGCGGGGAATGCCACGACAACGGACTCCGTAAACCTGTTGAGCTCTGTCACAAAGGCATACGGGGATACATCCGCAAACGCAATGCAGAAAGCCTCGGATCTTGCCTTCATGACCGTGAAGCTTGGGCAGACTTCCTTCCCGGAGCTGGCGGCAAGCATGGGCGGGGCCATTGCGATGGGCTCCCAGCTGGGCGTGTCCCAGGAAGCCCTTTACGGGGTTATGGCAACGCTCACGGGCGTGACCGGAAATACGGCGGAGGTAAGCACGCAGCTGGAAGGCGTCCTTGCAGGATTTCTTTCCCCGACAGACAGCCTTTCAAAAGCCCTGAAACAGATGGGATATTCTTCCGGTGCCGCGGCACTGGAAGCCGAAGGGCTGGAAGGTGTAATAACAAAGCTGAAAGACCAGGTGGGAGGCAGTTCTCTTGATCTTGCAAACCTGTTTTCGGACAAATCCGCAAAACAGGCAGTACTCGGCCTGACGGGAGACCTTGCAGACACATGGCACAAGAAGACGGAGGCCATGGTGCAGGCATCGGGAGCCACGGAAACCGCATTTGCCACACAGCAGGGTTCTGTAAAGGCAATGGCCCAGAAAATCAAAAATTTCGGCCAGAACATGCTGACATCCGTGGGGGAAAAAGCCCTGCCGTATATCGAGGGCGCCCTGCAAAAGCTGATGGACAGGATGCCGGAGTTCGAGGCTGCCATGTCCGGCATAGCCGACAAGGTGGGACCGGGCATAGAAAAGCTCGGGGGCGTACTGACCGATGTCTGGTCGGTGTGGCAGCCGGTCCTGCAGGAGCTGGGCACAGCATTTTCAGGCGCATTTGAACAGGTGAAACCGTGCATACAGGGTGTCCTTGACAGCTTCGGGGCGATTGTCCCGTATATCCAGCCTGTCGTGAGTTCCATAGGTTCGACGCTGGCCGCACTGCTCCCGGTAGTGGGCGGCATCTTCGAGGGGATCAGCTCTGTTGTCTCCAGCGTGTTCCCTGTCGTGGCGCAGATCGTGACGGATATCGGAGGGAAACTGCAGGCGGTGTTCAGTAAGATAGGCGGACATGCCGGGACGCTCTCTTCGATCTTCCAGACGGTGGGACCTGCAATTGCGTCCGTGCTTTCAACGGCCTGGTCGATAATCTCGCCGATCCTTGACCTTGCACTCACCGGCATCGAGCTGATCGGTTCCGTCGTGGCGGCAGTATTCCCCAAGATCCAGGGCGTGATAGAGTCTGTCTGGAGCGTGGTCGGACCCGTGCTGAAAAAACTCGGGGATACGTTAAAAAGCGTTTCGGAAGGCATACAGGGGGCATTTGAAAAAGCCAAGGCATTTTTCACCGGAGGGAGCGTGGATGCAAATGCCACGGGAACAAGTTATTATGGTGGCGGATGGACTACCGTGGGCGAACACGGTCCGGAGCTCATGTACCTGCCGTCAGGGACAAAGATCAAGTCAAACTCCGACAGCGAGAACATGGTCAGGAATGCCTCCAGTCCTCCGCAGGTATTCAGCAGCGCCGGGCAGACCGCAAAAACAGGGAATGTAAACATAACGATACAGCATATGGAAGTGCGGAATGACGCTGACATTGATAAGATAGCGGAGGAACTGGCGAAAAAGATCGAGGAAGCGGAGGAGAACATGTAATGGCAAAGACCAGGAGCGTGCTGGTATCCACGGACGGCGGGCAGTTTGAGCTGGCAGTCAATCCAAAACAGATACAGGTGTCGTCGGATAACGGGGACAAATCAATAGACCTGCTCAACATCGGTACCGTGATGCTTCCGGGACACAGGAACCCTGTAAAGATCAGCTTACAGACATTTCTGCCTGCCCCGGGATCCCCGTTTTACAGGGGAGTGGAGCCGGACAGCATGATAGGAATGATCGAAAAGGCCAAAAACGGGCAGAAAAGCATCAGGATCATCATATCGGGGACAAATGTAAACCATAAGTTTATAGTCAATTCGGCGGCAGCCACCTATACGGAAGGGCAGAACGACGTGCAGGTGGCGTGGAGTTTTACGGAGGACAGGTTCTCCGGCATCTCGGCCGTGGCTTCCATGGCAAACAGGTACACCGCCACCGGGCTCAGCCAGCGGCCGGATACACAGGAGACTCCCAAGTCGGTAACCGTAAAAAGAGGGGATACACTCTGGGGATTTGCAGTACAGTATTATGGCGACGGGACAAGGTGGCAGGACATAGCGCGGCAGAACGGGATTACGGATCCCAAAAAGCTGTCCGTGGGAAAGGTGTTGGAGATACCGCAATGATTATTCTGGCAGACGGGACGGATGCGAGCAGTCATATAAGCACGATAACGTGGTCAGGCGATATCAGCCAGATGGCACGGAAACTGTCGTTTGACTATCTCTATACGGATCTTGGCGGCGTGGCGCAGATCGAGATAACTGTCGGCAGCCGGATCACGATGCACTCCGATTCCGGGGAGCTTTTGTTTGACGGGGTTGCAATAACGGAGGAGTTTGACGAGGCAGAGGTTAAAAAGAGCATACAGGCTGCAGATTACGCCTTTTATTTAAAAAATGAAGTATACGGGGAATTTGTCGGGACTCCCGGCAGTGTGGCGTCAATGGTGCTTGGCATGTTTGGCATAGGGACGGGGCAGGTTTTTGATGCAGGCGGCGAGGTCAGCATCGTGGCCACGGGGGACAAGACGATATACCAGGTCATTACGGAGGCGTATGCGTCCGTGGAGGAAGGCATCAATATCTATATGACCGGAACGGCGGTCAATATTGAAAAGGCAGGTGCACGTCCTGCGGGTGTAGTAACCGGTGATGGCAGTGTCATAAGCGCCAAATACAAGAGCAGCATGGAAAACCTGATAAACCGTGTAGCCGTTATAGACGGGAAATCAGAGCTGGTTATGAACGTTGACAGTGAAGATACGCAGTATGGGACCGTGCAGAAAGTGTACAAACATGATGACCAGAAAAAAGACGCCATGGAAGAGGCAAAAAAGCTCTTCCATTCACTCGAGAATTCGGGAAGCGTCACTGTCCGGGGCGATGTAAATTTTACAGCCGGACGCTCGATCATAGTGGAGAAAGTAAATTCTAAAATACAGGGAATGTTTTTAATAACAAGCGACAGTCATACATTTTCGTCAGGACAGCATACCGCAAGCCTGACGCTTGATTTTTCGGGGGTGGTCTGATGAAGGGAAATCCTTACAGCAGGATGATACAGACAATGCAGCGGCAGGGCGAAAAGAAAAACGAACAGCCGATGTCCACGGGGGTTGTCATGTCCGTGGATCCGCTGCGTATAAAGTACAATAATGTCGAGATCATGAACGGGGTGTACTGCAGGTTTCCCCGTATGCCGGAAACAATGCGGGAGGAGATTGAAAGAGAAGAAAACATATCGGCCGGTTTAAAACAGTTTTTAACCGGCCTTTATGATTCGTTTAACCTGGAGGAGGACGATGTCGTCATCGTCCAGAAATCAGGAAACAATCTATATATTTTGGGAAAGATGTGATTTGATGGGTGTTTTTCCTTTTACGTCGTTTCAGGCGGAGGCCGTTCGGGAGAAGCCCCTCCCGTTGTTTACTGAGATGGCATATGATTTTGAAAATAACTGCCTGCTGAAAAGGGCCGGGAAATACTACAGGGTGTATCGGGACGAGGCGATAAAGATCTGGATATGGAAGGCGATCAAAACGGAACGTTATGCATGGCAGGCATACACGCATGCATACGGTGACGAGATAGGGAACCTGATAGGAAAGACCACAAACAGGAGCGTGTTCGAAAGCGAGGCAAAACGTTATATCACGGAGTGCCTCATGGTGAATCCGTATATACAGGAGCTGAATAATTTTCAGTTCGCGCATGGGGACAGGACGGTCATAGCATTTGACGTTACGACTGTTTACGGCAGGTTTACGTATGAAAGCGAGGTATACAATGAGTGACGTGGAAAATACTTTTGAGGCAATCCTCGACCGCATGAAATCCAGCCTCGAACTGGATATAACGGACATAGAGGGGACATGGACAGGGGACATGCTCCAGACAGTGGCGAATGAACTGGCAAGGATATACTCCTGCGAAATAAAGCCAATGTATGACAAGGCATTTGTAAGGACGGCCAGGGGGGAAGACCTTGACAACTGCTGTGCAGATTATGGGATAGAAAGAAATCCGGCGACCTGCGCAGAGGGCGTGGTAACACTTACGGGCAAGCCGGGGATCTATAAAAACCTTAAGGCAATGGCAGACAATATCATCTTTGACCTTGTTCCGGAGAAAATAGTGATACCGGACACGGGGAGTGTGGATGTAAAGTGTATCTGCATCAGTCCGGGTGCTGCTGGCAATGTTCCGGCTAATGCGATCAACAGGATTGCCGGGACAGCTCCCGGCGTTACGGTAGCAAATAACAGCCAGACATCTGGCGGATATGACGTTGAGACGGATGCATCCCTGCGGAGCAGGACGCTGGAACACATTGCAGAACCGGGGATCAGCGGCAACATTGCCAACTATAAGGAGTGGGCGCTTGATGTGAGCGGGGTGGAAAGCGTCCAGATCTTTGACCTTGCGCGGGGGAACGGTACGGTTGACGTGGTCATCATAGCGGACGGCAATACCGTGGCATCACAGCCGCTGCTGGATGCCGTCCATGAGCACATAGAAAGGCTCCGTCCGATCGGGGCGGACGTCCGGGTGCAGGCAGCGGAAAATTACAACATAGAAATAGCTGCGACAGTCAAAGCACGGCCAGGATACAGCGGGGAGATGCTGGCGCCACTTTTTTACCCGATACTGCTGCAGTACCTGACAGGGCTCAACAAAAGAAATTCCATTATTTCCTATCTAAAAATAGCCGACCTGCTGTTTTCGTGCGAAGGAATAGACGATGTTATGGAGTATACCATGAACGGACAGAAAAAAAGTATCGTAATGCCTGACAGGTTTTTTCCAACTGCAGTAATGCCGGTTATCAGACGGGAGGGATAAAATGTTAAGGGACAGCCTGCCGCAGTTTGTGCGGGAAATGAGGGAAATGGCGCTGCTACTCAACGTTGACCAGGTTGAGATTGACAGGATGGAAGCGTACATTGAGGAGCTGATAAGACAGTTCTGGATAGCCTCGGCAACATATTCAATCGCCGACTGGGAAAAAGAATTTGGCATAGAAAAGAATAGTACGCTCACGTTGGGGCAGCGCAAGGCACAGGTGCTTGCAAAACTGAATACCAGGACGACGGCAACCGTGAAAATGATAGAAAACCTTGTGATGAAAGTACTCGGGCATGAACGTGTTGAGATTGTGGAAAATTACCAGGACTATTCTTTTTCCGTAGTGGTTCGGTCCGACTATGTGTTAGAGAATATGATGATGGCCAGATCTGCCGTGCATAATGCGAGACCGGCCCATCTGGGGTATGAATTTATCAATAAGATAGCAAGGGACAGCCTCATGCAGCTTTATGCGGGAACGGCTGGCAGAAAGGTTAAAGAGGAGATGGACGAGATCGACCTGAGACGGCGCAACAAGAAGTTTTATGCCGGGATCACGGCGAGATTGGTAAGGACATCGGAAGGAGATGTAACGATATGAACTATTTACTTACTGATGCGGGTGCAGAACTGCTGGCGAAGCTTGGTGCTACGGGGACGGGACTCCATCTTGCATGCGCACGGACCGGCGAAGGATACAGCGATGACCCCGAATCCATGACAGAACTACTGGAAAGCCAGCTGGAATTCCAGATCGCCGATGCGAGACGGGAAAACGCCGCGGTGGTCCTGACGCTGCTGGTCACAAATTCCGGACTGACGGATGAACACAGGATACAGCAGATCGGGATCTTTGCGCTGGATGAGGAGACAGGCGGGGAAGTCCTGCTGATCATAGGGCAGGATCTGAACGGGGACATCCTTCCGGCAGACAGTTATGGCAGGGTGGAATACCGCTATACTGTAACCGTAAAAATATCCAATGCGATGAATGTCGTGATTGACATCAATGACACGGATTTTCTCCTGCAGAAGACGTTCTATGAATGTTATAGCGAGGGAAATATAGCGGAAGCGTTTTATAAAGTGTATGCAAAAGTCCCGAAGGAAGAGGAGGCTGGTACTGATGCAAAGGCAGGTATCTGAAAAAACGGACAATGTCTGGGAAAAAGTATATGGTCTTATGAAGCTGGTGACGGGGGATGTGGATGTTGCAGGAAAAGGAAACCTGCAGGAGCAGATTGATAATATGGACACGCATACCGACAGCGTATCCGTGATCGATGATGCCGGAAAGACGATAACAACAACATATGCGGACGGGGCGAGGGTGGTTGCTGTCATGGATGACACGAGTATCATAGAAAATGTATATGATGCGGACGGCAGCCTGATATCCCGGACAGGGGTGTTTATGGATGAAGATCAGATTGAAGTAAAGGAGCTGGGGACAGATGAAGAATGATATGGGAGTACTTTTATTGTGGCTGGGCAGGAAGCTTGCCAAAAACCACGAGGCACTTATAACCAAGATGGACGCGATCCAGAACCTTTTCGAGACTTCTGCCGAGGCGACGGCGACGCCTTCCGATATCCTGGAGGGGAAAACAGCTTATAACGGAACAATACTGATGACAGGTGCAATGGAGAACCAAGGTGCAAGGGAAGCCACACTGTTGGCAGGCGGGACATACAATATCCCGCGCGGATATCACGATGGGACAGGGCGGGTTACGGCGACAGATCTTGCCAGCCAGACGCCGGGAACAGCTGCCGCAGGAGGGATATTGTCGGGACTAAAGGCGTGGGTTGCAGGGCAGCTGATTAACGGCTCAATGAAGGACAGGCGCGGCGTTACTGTCACAGCGGGGGCAGTAACACAGGATGACGAATATACATATCTGACCATACCTGAGGAGGCGTGCTTTAATTCAAACTCGAAGCTTAGGACGAAAAATAGCAATTTTACTATCATCATAGATAATAATAAAATACCCACGTAGGAAAAACATATAATTTTACAATTCCCATATTACAA
>ERZ808054.922-NODE-922-length-20838-cov-4.642406_pt1 | contig 20838 bp, 16 predicted proteins | sample MGYA00380201_ERZ808054 | MGnify/ENA primary metagenome ERZ808054 (study PRJEB31490, sample SAMN06133419) | mouse gut metagenome | isolation source: Z5_2 | host: mice | place: China: Chengdu | collected 2015-05 ... | reverse complement strand
TCTGATAAGTCTGAATTCCTTCCGCTTCATAGCCTTCAAGAGATCCAATCCCCATAAGATCTGCCAGTTCCGCCCCCGTAATACTCCCCAGCCCTTCTCTTTCCTCAAACCCATAAATGTTCCCCGCAGAATCCACTAAAAAAGTATCCTGCGTATCTTTATCTTCAAATATACTTGGAACAACGGCATCCATCGGCAATACAATCTCCAGAATTCCTTTTAGGTTACTGGTAATCCGTAGCGGCAAGACAAAGGATGCCATATTGCTTTCCACGGAAAACTCTGGAAAAACTTTATGTGGCTGTTCATCTGCCACGTCCATATACCATGCACCGCTATAGGTAAGAGAATTCCTGTCTTCATACCATGTATTCACTTTAGCCCTCTCCATGCTGTATAAATAAGGGGAATACTCACGAAGTTCCGGATAGTCCAGATAAATCCGGGTGTATTGCACTTGACTTATACTAGTAATAACTCTGAGCGTTGATAATGTATGCTCATGGAAAACATACCGATTATATGCACCTAACGTATTGTCAATTGCATTCTTACCAATTTCTGTCATAAAAGAGGTATCCGACCAAACTGTCTTCGCTGTCAGTTCTACGGTATTCATCATATAATTCATATCATGGAATTTATTCTGAATTTCATCATATGCCTCTTTTCGAATGATCCCAACCTGATTCCGGTAAATCAATGAAAGTGAAATACTTGCCAGACAAATCAGCGGAACCATGGAAAAGACCAGAATGGACAATCTCACTTTATTGTACAATGTTTGTTTTTTATATAATTGCTTTAAGTTCATCAATATAATTTCCTTTACCCATTAGACGGAATAATTTTAATCTGCGGACTTTACTTTCATGATAATCCCCTGTGCATAATCTCCAAATTTCTCTCCAAACAGGTTCATACCACCTATATGCATCGCATCCGGTTTGACCCCCAGCTTGAAACTAATATAGTTTCCCTTTTCCAAATGCAGAGTTTCTAATGACTGATCCGAACATTTAACGTCATCCTCATAGCATCCGAGCGAATCAATCTTGATTGACTTGTACATACCATACTGTGTCATAGTATCTCCCCACCATTCTGGATTCAATCGTCCTCGTCTGCCGCCAAAATCTCCTGGTATCATCATAGTGACAATCTCTTGTCCATTTATCCAAACAGTGATGTCAGAGGGCCAGACATTTTGATATCCCGGCGCCTCAGAACAGATTTCAAAAGAAAAAGATACTTCCTGAAGTTGCCCACTTTTCAGCAGGTGTGTTGGAAATCTGTACTCTACAAATCCTGTATTGAACCAGAACAATTGCGCCTCATTACGGTTCTGCCAGTAAAAACCGGACGGTGAATCCTCCACACCCAAATACCCTATTTCACTGACAATTCCACAGTTTCCTCCCACTTCACAATCATAATAATTGCCAATTGGCATAGGAAAACTAATAGTTTTACTGTCACTGTGACTCATCGTATGCTTAAAAGCATTTAAGTATATATCTTCAAAAGAAATCCCGCATACCTTCTGTGCACCACGTACACCAGGTCGTTCAACAACAGAGATCATACCCGCTTCCTCTAAAACCTTAACATGAAGAGCTGCAGAGGACTGGGGCAAATTAAATTCGGCTGCAATCTCACTGATATTCGCTGACTTCTCTATCAAAAATTTCAGCATTTCCAATCTTACTTCTGATGACAAAGCCTTTCCCACCTGCGCTGTCTGCTGCAAATTAATCAAATCCAATACTATTCTTTTCTTATCCATTTCCAATTTTGTACCTCCTTCATCCTAAGCATACCTTTCCCATCTTACTCTGTCAACTGTATTAATACATAATAATTGTTTATTTATTTTGCTATATATTTTCAAATAACTTCCTATCAATTTGTTTAAATTTCCGCATCCTCCCCTTACATGTATATTAGTTGTATTAAATTTAAATATTATTGTGCAATATATACATAGCCTTTACCGCAAAAATTTGCTATCTTAATATCTACGTATTCTACTTTTCTGTTTGTTTTTGCTTTTATTACAATTTTTATGTTGTTAATTAGCTCTTTCCAATAAGATTTAGTCAGAATACATTATCCAAGAAATTTACAGTTAAAGAAAGGAAATGAAGTTATGAAAAGAAATGAATATCCAAGACCACAATTCGTACGTAAGGATTGGCTCTGCTTAAATGGAACATGGGATTTTTCATTTGATGATGAAAATCGTGCTGCTGCCGAACACTGGGAGTTGGAATCTCACGACTTAACAAGCAAAATTGAGGTCCCTTTCTGCTTTGAAAGTAAACTAAGCGGTATCCATGATACTTCCATCCACGACCACGTTTTTTACAAAAGACACCCGCCTAGTCATCAGTAACGATGGTTGGGAAATGACAAAAAGCGACATTTGTGCTATCCATAACTATGCCCATGGTTCCACAGAAGAGCCTGCAAAACAGGCATTCTTTAAACGAACGATGGAGGACAAAAATATCCTTCTTTCCTGTACCCATGCAGGACGAAGTGTCTATGCCAAAGGGTATTCCTATGACGGCGAACCAATTCTCATCACAGAATGCGGAGGAATCAATTATAACTCTTCCGAAGCTGAAAACTGTGGGTACACTTCGGCTGCAAATGAAGGAGACTTTCTTCTGCAATACGAGCATGTGGTCAGCACAATCCTTGGTTCCGACCAGATCTATGGGTTCTGCTATACGCAGCTGTCTGATGTGGAACAAGAAACCAATGGGCTGCTCACCTATGACCATGTGCCCAAATGCGACCCGACAAAAATTCGGTCAATCAATTCCCGATACCGCCACAACATCACCATTGACACATTATAAAATTATTTAATCATAAAAGAACCGATGTTATCGACTATGAAAAGCCCATATCATCGGTTTTTCTATTTCAAGTCAACTTCCGAGCAGCAGCACTTTCATGGGCAGAAAGCAGGAATTCCTTTGGTGTTTTTCCCATATAAGCTTTAAAAATTTTTAAAAAATATCCATAATTTTTGAATCCACACTGGCTGACTACATCCTTTAATGGTAGATTTTCACGCAAAAGCCCTACAGCACGTTCAACCCGGATTCCATTTAAATATTCCGTAAAGGTTTTTCCAGTCTCCTCATGAAACAAGCGGCTTAAGTAGGAGCTGTTTGCCCCTATTCCCATTGCAGTATCACTTAGGCCAATAGGCTCATGGCAGTGTTCTTTCATATAGCAAATTGCTTTGTTTACGAGGGCAGAATAGCTCTTTTGTCCATTCCGCAAAATTTCTCGCAGGACATTCCGATACAATCCAGATACGCTTGCCGATAACTGTTCTTTGCTTTTTCCCTTCGAGTATTCAAAAAGCTGTACATTTTTCGGCACAAAATCCAGACCGATTTCATACTCCACGGAAATTCGTTCCAACAGTTCCATCAATTCCTTCGTGACCATCAAACAAGCTGCCTGCTCTCTACCTTCAATTCCTTCATATATTTTCCTAACCAGCTTTTCCGCCAAATCTGCATCTTTTTTATCTATGGCTGACAAAAGACGGTTCTGCTGCCCAATCGTCATAGTCAGGTGCAGCGCAGTATATTTTTCTCCCTTTCTCCCCTCCTCCAGTTTGTGCAACATGAAAGAACGAAGTGCATTATCTGAAAAAAAGAGCGGGCATTCCTGAGTCAAAACAGAAACACCATATATGCGCCGGATACTGTCGCTACCCCTCATACAGCAGTTTCTCGTCTTTTCCCAAATTCGTGATTCTGATATTTCCTCATAAAATCGGTACAGGATAAGAAACTTGCCGTTTTTTACATCAATCGCTAGCACATCCAGTTTTTCTTCTGTTCCATCTTCAAAAATCCGGCATATTCCTTCCGTCACAGTCAGACATTCCTGTACCGGGTAATTTTCCAACCCTGTCGCCTGAGCCAGTACCGCAATCTTGCGAGCATTGTCCGATGTGAAAGGATTTTCCCCCTCTGCCAAAATCCAGTCCGCAGTCTGACTGCGCAATTCTTTTTTCAATTCCCAAGGAGAAACTCGTGCAAGCCGTGCTTCAATATTTTCCAATGTCCGGAAAAGGCTCTCCTCAGATAGTCGGGATTTTAAAATATAATCATGGGCGCCATTTTTCAAAATCTGTCTCACATAGTCATAATCATCAAAACTACTCACCGCCACCATGGAAATCCGCGGATATTTTCCCGCAATCATGCCTGACAACACTACACCATTTTTCCCTGGCATGGAAACATCCAGAATGATTACATCCACTTCTGTTTTCCGCAAAAATGCCATTGCATCATCGGCATTCTGTGCTTCTCCCGCCAAAATGAACCTTTCTGTCTTCCAAAGATCCATGCTTCTAATGTAGTTACGGAATACTTTTTCATCATCCACAATTAAAACTGAAATCCCCATCTTCTCCTCCATCTGCGGGAAGCGTCAGTTCCACACAGGTAAACAGCCCTTCACAGCTATAAATCGTGCCGCCATATTCCTCGCCATATATCAGTCGAATCCTATTCATGACATTGGCAAATCCCACACGCCGAAAACCTGATTTATCTGTTTTTTGCACCTCAGACAAAAGCTGTTCAATTTTCTCTTGGCTCATTCCCTTTCCGTTATCCAAGATTTTAACGATGACAATCTTGTCCTGACAGCAAATCTTGATCTGGATTACTCCACCACTCTCCCGGGTAGAAATACCATGGATCAACGCATTTTCCACAACAGGTTGTAAAAGAAGCTTCGGGATTCGCCACGACCAGAGCTGCTCGTCCACATCCCAAAGCAGTTCAAAATCACCTCTGTATTTGAATCGTTCAATAGTAATATAATTTTCGATGTATTCCCGTTCTTCCCAAAGAGTGATGAATTCATTCCGATCCGATAAAACGCTGCGCAGAAGCTCCGATAAAGCGCCTGCCACTTGCTCAATTTCTGTTTCATTCCTCATGTGAGCAACATGCTGAATGCTGTCGATGGAATTATAGAGAAAATGAGGTTCAATCTGGGTGGCAAGGACACTCTGCTGCGCTTCCCTTTTTAATTTTTCCTTTTGGCGCACCTCATCCAATAATTCTCGTATTCTTTCCACCATATCATTAAAGGAACGAGACAGAACACCAATCTCATCCTGCCCCCGAACTTGAGAGCGCACCATCAGATTGCCACTCTGAATTTCCTCCATACTTTGCATTAACCGGTGCAGATCAGCACAGAGTCTGCCTGAAAAATAAACTGCTGTAGCTGCCGCAAACAGTACTGCCCCTGCGCCAATTAAGAAAAATTGTCGCCGCAATGCGTTTGCATCCTTTAACAGGGTTCGATATGGCATCAGACTAATCGTAGACATACTGCCATTTCCCACTCCATATCCGATATAGTATTGTTTTTCTCCGTTCCAGTACAGATAACCAGTGTCCGTATTTTGGCTACTGACCTGCTTGTAAAGCTCCTCTTCTTCACCAGTTTCCGTTGCATTCGTATAAAACAGGTCGCCTCCGGGTCCATAGATATAAATATTTGCTTCCTGCAGCGGTTCAGTTTGATAGACGCTGATCAAGCTTTCGTAATTTAACCTGACCATATTCATTCCCACCATTTCCCCTGCATATATAACCGGTCTGCAAAACAAAACAACTCCCGCCTGCCGATCAAACAGGATACCAGCCTTTTGAAAAGAGAGTGCCTTTTGCATGACTGGCATTTTCAGGTCTTTTTTCATAATCAAGTCACTGCTCGCCTGATAAATTCTTCCTTCTTTTGTCACTAATAAAATATTATCAATATAACCCTTCTGGCTCATCAGCCCATTCAAAAAACTGCGCATTCGTTTCTTTTGCTGATAATCCGCGTAAGAAGCTTCTTTTCTTACATCCCCCATTCCCGGCAAGATCACCTCCTGCTCTGCCACAATAGAAAGGGAGATTTTTTCAGCCTCCTCCAACATGTCATTGAAATTTCGATCTGCAAAAGAAATATATTGTGTCATGTATTGTTCTGTCGTTCCCTTGATCGTGTTAATCTCCGCATAATAAGAAATCAAAAGCGATGCCATTGTAATTCCCAATGCGATTGCCAGACAGATTAAAAGTATCTTAGTTTGAATTGAATGAACTCTCATTCGTGTCATTTTTTTACCCATATATTTTCCTCCGGCAATTCAAAACAAAATGCTGTTTTATCAATATTATCATACATAAATTACTTTTGTGCTATTCTTTTTGTGCAAAAAGTAAAAATTTTTGATAATATGGTAAAAATAACATACAAATTGAAAAAATTCGAAAGCAATTTGCATGATAAGATGTCATCAATTCAAAAAAACATAAAAAGGAGGAAAGACTATGAAGAAAAAAATTACGTTATTGATTTGCGCAGCGTATTGCATCGGTATACTTACAGGATGTGGTGGCGAGACACAGGCGCCTGCACCTGCTGAGAATAGTCAAGAAGAAAACTCGGCAGCACCAGAGAACACGGAGCAGAAAGATGCAGAGTCAGAAGAAGAGATTTCCAATTTAAATAAAGAAGGATTTCCCATTGTTAATGAGCAGATTACACTGACGGTATACGGACAAAGAGATCAAAATCAGGCAGCATGGGCGGATATGTGGGTGTTGCAAAAATATGAAGAAATGTCCAACATCCATATGGATTTTCAAGAGGTCCCTGCGGATGGATTTGCAGAAAACAAGCAGCTTTTATTTGCCTCTAATGAACTTCCGGATGTATTTTTGCGATGCAGCATCAATGCTAATGAAGTGGCAACCTATGGTGTGACAAGTGGACAGTTGATGATTTTAGATGATTTGATTGCAGAATATGCACCGAATCTAACAAAACTGTTTGAGGAAAATCCAGCATTAAAGCAGGCGACAACAGCTTCTGACGGACACATTTATACAATTCCGGCAATTGACTTGAGCGCCACCGGAATAATGGGTTTCAAACAATGGATTAATGAAAAATGGCTAGACGCGGTAGGCAAAGAAGTACCCACTACACTGGAGGAATTTAAGGAGGTACTTATTGCATTTCGCGATGAAGATCCCAATGGGAATGGCGAAAAAGATGAAATCCCATTAGGAATCCGAGAACCCAGTTCCATATACTCCCTGGGCGGTTCCTTCGGACTGCAACATCAGATTGGTGATACCTATAACATAGATGAAAGCGGAAAAATCCATAATTGGTTGTGCGATGATGCATTTAAAGAATACCTGATCTATCTGAACGACCTGTATACAGAAGGATTGATATGGCAGGACTATTATAAAAATGACAGGCCGGCATGGAGAAGCAATCTTGCCGGAGAACTTTACGGTGCGATGTATATGCCCTATTCAGATGTTTTTCTGAATTGTGAACTGGACTATATTGGTTTTGAGCCACTGCTTGGACCAACCGGTGAAAAGCTTTGGTCTGATGCAAACAGTGGCATCAATGCAGCAGGAAGCTTTGCTCTGAGCAATACCTGTGCTGATCCAGAAGCAGCGATTCGCTGGGTAGACTATTTTTTCAGTGAAGAAGGCGGTCTGTTCTTTGCCTTCGGAGAAGAAGGAACGCACTATTATAGAGATGAGGGCGGACTGCCAAGATTTAATGATGAAATTCTGAACGCAGAAGAAGGCTTCATGACAGCGTTAGGAAAGATCAATATGGTACCCGGCGGTGGATTTCCCTGCCTAAGGACTGACGAAACTGACAGTGTTGTAGCAAGTGACCGGACAAAAGAAGTTGCTGCAATCCTGCAGCCTTATTCGCCGAAGCAGTGTTATGCAAAGCCTGCTGTAAACGCTGAAGATAATGACCGAGTAGTTGCAATCGAGCAGGATTTAAACACATATCGTGATGAAGCAGTTACCAAGTTCATTATCGGAGAATGGGATTTTGGCATGTGGGAAGAATACTGTAGCACATTAGAACAAATTGGAATCCGTGAACTGGAGGAAATTTACCAGAAAGCAATGGATGCACAAAAATAGTCAAAAAACTGAGGGGCTGCCGCAGAGGATTGTGTGGCAGCCCTACATGAACGAAAAGGAGGAAGCAGCCTTGAAAATAAGAAAAGTATGGAAGAATATCAGAAAATGTGCAGGGCTTTATGCTATGCTTGCATTCCCTATAATCTGGTATATTATTTTTAAATATGTGCCGATGTATGGGCTACAGATAGCCTTTCGCAAGTTCAATCCTACACTTGGAATTACTAAAAGCCCCTGGGCAGGTCTGACATATTTTAAGCAGTTTTTTGGATCCTATTATTTTACTGATATTTTACGCAATACAGTTACCTTAAGCCTTTTTACCATGTTGATCGGCTTTCCCATGCCAATCATTCTTGCACTTCTGATCAATGAAATAAAAAATGTGAAGTTCAAAAAGCTGATCCAGAATATTACCTATATGCCAAACTTTTTGTCAGTAGTGGTAATCGTGAGCATGCTGACACTTTTTTCAAACAGGGATTATGGACTTTTCAATAAAATTCGCGAACTTTTCGGTGCGGCACCTGTGGATCTGATGTCAAAGCCGGCTTATTTTCAGCCTCTGTACGTATTCTCAAATGTCTGGCAATTCATGGGATTTAACGCCATCATCTACATAGCGGCACTGGCAGGTGTAGATCAGGAACTGTATGAGGCGGCATCTATTGATGGTGCATCCCGGATGCAAAAGATTCTGCACATTTCACTGCCCTGCATCATGGGAACTATTCTGATCATGTTTATCATGCGGATCGGGAGCCTGATGTCAGTTGGATTTGAAAAAGTGTATTTAATGCAGAATAATGTCAATCTGTCCGCCAGTGAGATCATTTCGACATTTATTTACAAAAACGGTATCCAAAAAGGACAGTTTTCCTACAGTACAGCAGTAGGACTTTTTAACTCCGTGATTAATTTTGCCCTGTTAGTGAGCGCGAATTTTGTCAGCAAAAAGACAACAGATACCGGTTTATGGTAGGAGGTGCGTAATGAGAGAAAAAATGAAAAACAGTTTACGCAGTGATTTTGCTTTTGATGTAATCGTTAACCTGCTTGGTATATGCATCGTGCTAATCGTACTGATTCCATTGATCTTTGTGATTGCCGCATCCTTTTCAGATCCTGATCTCGTCATCAAGGGAAAGGTGCTATTGTTCCCCAAAGGCTTTACCACAAAAGCGTACACCATGGTTTTTGAAAATGAAGATATCTGGAGAGGTTTCCGCAATTCCTGCCTGTACACAATCGCGGGTACGTTAATCAGCGTTATACTCACCATACTGGCAGCATATCCTCTTTCCAGAAAGGAGCTGCCCGGACGCAATCTGTTTATGATGTTGATTTTGTTTACTATGTATTTCAGCGGTGGCATGATTCCAACCTATCTGCTGGTTAAAGATCTTGGTATGTATAATACTATATGGGCACTTCTGATCCCAGCAGCAATATCCACCTATAATCTGATTGTGGCAAAAACCTTTTTTGAAAACAGCATTCCCGGGGAATTATATGAGTCTGCACGCCTGGACGGCTGCGGTAATGTTGCTATGTTGCATAGAATCGTGCTTCCGCTCTCCAAAGCAATCCTTGCGGTTCTGGTACTTTATTATGCAGTAGGTATCTGGAATGCTTACTTCGATGCCCTGATCTATGTCCGTGACACCTCGCTACACCCGCTACAGATTGTACTGCGCAATATTCTGCTGCTAGGACAGACGGAGCAGATGGGAACCAATGATGTGGGTATGGCTGACAAAATCAAGATGGCAGAAGCCGTCAAATATTCAGCAATTGTAGTTTCCAGCGTTCCGATGCTATTGATTTATCCGTTTGTACAGAAATATTTTGTAAAGGGTGTTATGATAGGAGCCGTAAAAGGATAGGACAAAAATGAAAGTTTGGTTCTGAATGGGAGGAAAAAAGGATGGGAAAAAAGCCTAATATTGTGATAGTGATGACGGATCAGCAACGAGCAGATTTGAGGAAAGGATGCGGTTACAGCCTGGATACCATGCCTTTTTTGGATGAATGGGCACAAAGTGGAATGGATTTTGAACGAGGATATACGCCAAATCCTACCTGTATGCCAGCACGAGTCAGTATGTTTACAGGACGATACAGCCAAAGCCATCGGGTGCGGACAAACCATAATGCGGTGGATGCACTATACACAAAGGATATGTTGGATGTATTAAAAGAGAACGGCTATGCCACCGCACTGTGCGGAAAAAATCATTCTCACCGCAGAGCAGAGGATTTTGATTTTTATGAGACCTGCGGGCATCTAGGCGATGAAGGGGAAATCAATACTACACTTGACGAAATCGCATTTGCAGAATTTTTGAAGGGAACATTACATATGGAGGTACACGAACCTTCCCCTGGCGGCGTATACGTGCAGCATCCCTACCGGAATGTGAGTTCAGCACTGAAATTTATAGACGAGGCGGAAAAGAACCAGCCTTTTTTTGCATGGGTTTCTTTTGCAGAGCCTCATAATCCCTATCAGGTACCGGAACCGTATTTTAACATGTTTCCGCCTGAATGTCTGCCGCCCCTTGACGGAGAAACAAAAGACCTAGCGGGAAAGGGGGAACGATTCGTCTGGCTGCGCAGCGTTTGGGAAAAAGTCCTGGGTACAGATATTGAAAACCGAATCGCTCGGGCGAGGTCTAATTATCATGGGATGCTTAGACTGATTGATGATCAGTTCAAGCGTCTGATTGAAGGACTGCGGGAACGAGGGCTGGAAAAAAACACAATAGTTATATTCCTTTCTGACCACGGCGATTTTGTAGGTGAATATGGGCTGATCCGCAAGGGTCCTGATCTTCCGGATATTTTGTGCCATATTCCTTTCATTTGGCGAGGACCTGGCATCAATGCAGAAGGACGTACATCCGCAGGTTATGGCAACATTGTGGATATTTTTCCCACGATTTGTGAGATGATTGGTGTTGATATACCCTTCGGCTGCCAAGGAAAGAGTCTGCTTCCGCTGCTCTCAGGAACAGAAACTTTAAGTGGAGAATTTGATTGCACCTATGCAGAGAGCGGATTCGGCGGACTGTACTGGAATGAGAAAGATAGTCTTGATCTGACAACAGAGGGTGCTTCCCAAAATATGGTTACATTCGATTGCCTCAATACCTGGACACAGTGCGGTCAGGTACGAGCGCTTTGGGAGGATGGATGGCATATCCAACTTGACATGATGGGCAACGGTTATCTATATCACGTAGATAAGGATCCCAAGGAGCTTCATAACTTATGGACAGATGAAAGCTGCGCCCGAAAAAAAGCAGAGCTTCTGCAAAAGTTGGCATCTGCCATGATGCGTGCGACAGATGATTTGCCCGTGCCTCATCATCGTTACCGAACGAAAGTGCATCCGAAAAGGTATTGGTACCAGGATTTTGAAGCAAAAGACCCTGGTGTACGGAATATATAGCATAAAAATAATTTGGGAAGCGGGTCGGTATTTGCCGATCCGCTTTTTCGCAGTACCATTATAAGGCGGTTCAACTTAACAAGTAACAAGAATTGGGAAAAATGGAACTTATAACATAAAATAACAGAAGCCGGGCATATGAGGATTACCCAGAAAAACATTTGTCAGTTTCTGACACCGCTCAATAAATTCTTCTTGTGTCGCAGGCGTTTCCCCATAGCCCCAGTCCCGCTCCTTAGAGGTTCCTTTCTGAGACATTAAAGATAATGAAAAACGAACCAGTCCGCTGGTGCGCAGTAAGGATACGGATATCGGACATATTCTTGAGAATATTGTTTTTCTGGAGTTAAAGCGCCGCTTTGAGAAAGTATGCGTAGGACAGCTTGGAACCGATGGAGAAGTAGATTTTGTTGCGCTGCAGAATGGATGCCCGGTATATTATCAAGTTGCTCAGACAACACTGGATGAGAATGTCCTCAAAAGAGAGCTTATGCCGCTCAGGCAGATCCCGGACAATTATCCCAAATACCTCTTAACGCTTGATGAGACGTTTGGAGAAATGGATTACGACGGCATCAAGAAATTGAACGTACTCAAATGGCTCGTGTAAGGTCTGCAACCTGCCTGAAAAAGCTATAATCTGATACTGATTTCTCCATTGGAAAGGCTTTCTGTGGTTCCGTCATCATAGTGAACCAGTAAATGGCACTGGTCGTCAATCCCTATTGCCAGTGCATGCTCTCTTGATGCGCCATGTTCCGTTTCCGTGATTTTGGCTCCCTCGGGCTGGATGATCTTTACCTGCTTCCCGATCACAACAGAGCGTTTCCGGTACTCTTCCAGATATGCCTTTTCCGGCAGCAAATGATAATATTTCAAAAACTGCGCCAGTACCTCTGACGCAATGCGGTTGCGGAGATTTTCCCTGGATATGTCGTTGGTAAATACCGCACCTGCCACATCCCTGATCTCCTCCGGGAAACCGCCCATAGGTTCGTAGACGTTAATACCGATCCCCACAATGGCATATTCCAGATGTCCGTCCTCCATAGACACAGAACCTTCCGTCAAAATACCGGAAACCTTCTTATTCCTCACCCACACATCATTCACCCATTTGATCTTCACTTTCATGCCGGAAACCTTCTCCAATGCCTCCGCTTCCGCTGCTGCCGCAACCGTGGTCAGCATGGTTGCCTCCTCCGGCGTCATCTTCGGATGCAGCAAGAGGCTCATATACAGGCCTGTTCCTTCCGGCGAAAAGAAGGAACGCCCCCGTCTTCCCCTGCCACCGCTCTGCTCTTCCGCCAGCAGGATCATATCTTCCTTACGGCCTTCTGCCACATACTGTTTTAAAACTGTGTTGGTGGAGCTGACCATCCGCTCCGCCTCCACATGGATCTCAAAGCCCTCTTTTCTAAGACTTTGCTCAATATATGCCGCCGACAAAACATCAGGCGCCTTTTTCAGGGTATATCCCTTGTTATTGGCTGCCTCAATGGCATAGCCGTCTTTTTGCAGGGATTTGATTGCTTTCCATACTGCTGCTCTCGTCACGGAAAGCTGCCCTGCCAGCTCTTCCCCTGAAACGGCCTTATCCCTGTGCTGCTCTAAAAAAAGGAGTATTTGTTCTTTTACTGTCATGATCTTATTATCCCCCATTAAAATAGCGAGATCAGAATTTATCCGCCTCGCCCCGGTGTAATCAAAAAATGCACCTCAACCCATAAATACAATATACAATATGATAATTCCCCACGCAAGTATTTTTTATATTTGACTTTCCATTAACCTGGAGTAAAAGGGCAAATGATTGACGTACCACCATAGTTGTGGTACACTTTGTCACGGCATAAACAAACAGCCGCAAAGCACATAAACCCAGCACAGAATGGAGAAAATTATGAGTATTCAGATTATTACCGATTCCGCATCGGATATCACAAACCAAACCCGGGAAGATGTCACTGTCCTTCCCATGACTATCACCTTTGGCGATACGGCATATCAGGACGGGGTGAATCTTTCCCATCAGGAATTTTATGAAAGACTGATTGAAAACGGCGAGCTTCCCACCACAAGCCAGATCCCCCCTTATGACTTTGAAACCGCGATCAGGAAGTCTTTGTCAGAAGGAAACGATGTGATCGTGATCACCATGTCATCCAAGTTATCTGGAACCTATCAGAGCGCCTGCATCGCTGCATCGGAATCTGACGGAAATGTCTATGTAATTGACAGCGAAAATGTCACCGTAGGGGAACGTGCATTAGTAGAATACGCCCTCCGGCTGAAAGATCAGGGCATGGATGCCTCTTCTATCGCAGAAAAACTGGAAGCAGAAAAGAAAAACATTCACCTGATCGCCCTTTTAGACACCTTGGAATACCTGAAAAAAGGCGGCCGCGTCAGCAAGGCAGTTGCTTTCGCAGGCGGCATTTTATCGATCAAGCCTGTTGTTGCTATCCTGGAAGGCGAAGTTGCCATCTTAGGAAAAGCAAGAGGCTCCAAACAGGGAAATAATTTTCTCGTCCAGAAAATAGAAGAATGCGGCATTGACTTTGACAAACCATATTTTCTTGGTTATACCGGCTTAAATGACACACTTCTCCAAAAATACATAGAAGACAGTAAAGACCTGTGGGCAGAACACACTCAAAGCCTAGCCATCAGCACGGTAGGCGGAACGATCGGAACCCATGCAGGTCCCGGCGCAATTGCTGTTGCATTCTTTGCTAAAAACGTATAGTCATAAAAAACACAGGGGTTACATATAGCCCCTGCGTTAATCTGGTATGGTCAAATATATCTATTCTGGCACTTTTCACCAGTCCACATTCCCTGTATGATAACCACAGTTGATATCAATGAAGTTTCATATTATGGGAGGAATTTTCATGACTACACAAACCAAAACATTAACTACCTCAAATCCCAGAACATCCCTTCGCTGGATGGCTGTCACTGCAATGCTGATGGCTATGAACGTAGCCTTAAGCTCCTTTGGCGTACCGGTTCCCGGCGGGCATTTATATCTGAACGATATTGTTATCTGTACTGCCAGTATCCTGCTGGATCCGTTCGGTGCATTCCTGGTAGGCGGTGTGGGTTCCTTTTTAGGCGATTTCTTCTTTTACCCTGCCCCTATGTTCGTTTCTCTGGCAACCCATGGGCTGCAGGCAATCGTTATTTCCCTGTGTGTCCGCCATACCTTCAAGGATAAAAAGGCATTTGCTGCAGGGCTTGGGGTTTTCCTCGGAGCCATTATCATGGTTGCTGGCTATTCCCTTGGCCGGGCATTCCTTTACAGTACCCCGGAATACGCGATTATGAAGCTGCCTTTCCAGATTTTGCAGGCAGCAGTTGGAGCAGTCGCAGCTATGATCCTGTGCTTCCGCTTTAAACTGTCAGAGCTGTATCACAAATTAAGCTGATTGTTTTTATTCCCGCGGGCAATAAGCCAAATGATAATTACTTGCAGAGATACAAGCGTCTCACAAGCATTTGGCGACTGCCGCGCGGGTCAGTCTTTCCTTTCTCCGATCAGCAAAAGCATCCCTTCCCTGACAGACACTCTGCTCTCTGTTCCCACAAACTCATTGCTCACGCCTACCGGATATTCCTTAGTGAGAGTTGCGTCCTCAAGCCGGTATTTCAATCCGCTCTCATACACACCATAGGCTTTATCCCCCAGACAAAACACAGAAAGATAGCCGGAGCACTCCTTGCCAAAACGAATTTCCTCATTCAGAATCACGCGGTACCACGCATCTTTTCCCATTAATATGCCGTGACAGCCCTTCCGTGCAAGATCGCTAAGAAGCTGGATATTTGCGATGGTATGAGATATGCGCCCGCCTGTTCCGCCATAAATGACAAACTCACGATAGCCTCTCTCCAGTCCGATCATGGCAGCACATCCGGTATCTGTATCATCCTTTTCCGGTTTCAGACTGACCACATGGGGATGATCCGGTATAAATCGCAGGGAATCAAAATCCCCCACCACCAGATCCATCCTGATCTTCCATTTCCTGCAATGCTCGTATCCGCCGTCACAGGCAATGACCAGATCATCTTCTCCGGGACAAAAGGAAAGCTCCTCGATTTCCCCTGCCCCAACAATATAGCAAGTTTTCATGGCTATTCCTCTCCTTTACAGCACTTTTTCTTCTGACATAAGCTGCTATCCCTGATCGAAAGCTGGCTGTTTGTAGTTTTGCACTTCCCGGCATACATTCTTGCAAAGGCGTTCCCGCATAGTCTTTGTGCCAAATTTTTCTAATACAACATCATTGTTTAAGTACATGGCATAGCAGACCAGTTTAGAAATTGTGTTCATTACAAGGTACAGCATATCCTCTTCAGAAACCTTACTGTCTTCTCCGAATTCCTCCCTGATCAACATTTGCAGCATCTGATAAAGAGGGATTTCATAGTTCTCCTTTTTCTGTAAAATCTCCCTTAGCTGCTTACTGACCTGGGAATTATCCATCAACAGATGGACCACCTTAAAAGCACACTCCATCTTCTGCTTATAATTTTCCATATCAAGCAAAATCTGTTCCATCTTTTCAAATAAATTTTTCTTATCCTTCAGCCTTTCATACAATTCCTGACAAGCCACATTCATCTCATGATAAAGCGCGCCAGCCAGCATTTCTTCCTTATTGGAAAAATAATCGTATACGGTGCCCTTTCCTATTCCCGCCCTTGCAGTGATCTCTGAAACTGTAAGGGTATTCAAATCAGCGCCCTCTGCAAATAATTCAACCACAGCCCGGTACACGGCCTGCACCTTGGGCGACAATTCTTGTTTGTCCATATCCGCCTCCACGTACATCATAATCCTTTATATTTCATTTTCCTTTGTTTTAATGAAATTACCTTTCCCTCTTGAAATATATCATAAATACAAGGAATCACCACCAGGGTAAGCAGCGTACCGTATACCAGTCCGCCGATGGTAACGATTGCCATGGGCTTTGCCATTTCAGATCCCATATCATGGCTGAATACCATGGTGCACAAAGCCAGGATCGTAGTCAGCGCCGTCATAAGCACCGGACGGAGCCTGGTCTTTCCTGCGGTCAAAATTGCCTCTCTCTTTTCCATCCCTTCCGCCCGGAGCTGGTTCATATAATCCACCAGCACGATACCGTTGTTTACAATGATACCGGAGAGCATGACAAAACCAATCAATGCGATCACGCTAAGCTCGCTTCCGCTGATCACCAACCCTAAAAACCCTCCTGTAAAGGCAAGGGGTATGGTAAACATGATGATAAAGGGCGAGAGCAGTGACTGGAACTGGGCTACCATGATCAGGTACATAAAGATCAAAGCAAGCACCAGCATCAAATATAATTGTTCCATAGCTTCCATGATCGTCTCATTTTCTCCGGTCATTACCAGTAAATAACCAGCCGGAACCTGATAATCCTTTAACACACGTTCCACTTCATCCGACACCAGGCCTACATTGTAACCCTCCGCGATTTCCGCCGATGTGCTGATATATCTGGTCTGCTCGGTTCTGTTGATGGACTTGGGCGAAATCGTATCCTCAAAGGTTGCCAGCTCCGAAAGCGGCATCTTTTCCTTGGTTCCGTCCTGTTTCGTGCGCTCAATCTGCAGATCCCGGATCAGCTTTCTGGTAAGCTCCATGTCCGCCCCATGCTTTACATAAACGTCATATTCCTTGATTTCCGTTTCAAGAGTGGTGGAGCTGGTTGCATCTGCCAGCTTTGCATTGATCTGCTGGAAAATTTCCGCCACCGTAAGCCCATGCTCAATTGCCTTGTCACGGTCAATGATGATTCGCATTTCCCCGGTGGAATCCTCCAAACCGCTGGAAACATTCTGGGTTCCTTCCACTCCCTCCAGAATTTCTGCCACCTCTGCGGCAATTTTCTGCATGGTGTCAATCTCACGTCCTCTTACCTGAATAGAAATTCCGCTTCCTCCCAATGCACTCATATCCATATTAGAAGTCTCAATGTCAATCTCCGCCTGATTTTCTTCACAAAGGTCTGCCAGCAGTTCTTCCATCTCTACTGCCAGCTCCTTATTCGTTTTCTTCTTATCCTCGCTTAAGGAAATATAAACATCTGCGGCATTGGTAGCAGCATCCCCGCTGCCGGTGAGCATACTCATGGAAGAAGTACTTGCCATGGCTCCCACATCCGCCACATCCTCCATTGCCATCAAGCGGTCCACAATCTCATCCGTAACGGCTGCCGTCTCATCAAGCGGCGTGTCATCCGGCATGGTCAATGACAAGGTCATCTGCGTGCTGTCCATCTCCGGCATAAATGCAGTTCCCTTTGCATAGGAAGCCACTCCGCTGACCACCAGGAGAACCACCACCGCAAGAAGCACCAGCGGTTTCCATTTCAGCGCCACTGAAAGCAGTTTCTCATAACCGCCCATCAATACGGTAAAGAACCGGCTGTCCTTCTGTTCCTTTGTTTTGACCAGAACCTTGGATGCCATGGCAGGAACCACCGTAAGGGCGATCACAAGGCTTGCCAGCAGGGAATAGGCAATAGTCAGTCCCATGTCCACAAACAACTGTCTGGTGATTCCTTCCGTAAATACGATCGGCAGGAATACGCATACCGTAGTGAGTGTGGATGCCAGGATGGCGCCAGCCACTTCGCCTGCACCCTTCACTGCTGCTTCTTTTGCAGAGAGCCCTTCCTTTCGCATACGGTAAATATTCTCAATTACCACGATAGAGTTATCTACCAGCATACCGATTCCCAGTGCCAGCCCGGATAAAGAAATCACATTCAGCGTTACCCCGCTGAAATACATGCACACGATAGCCGTCACAAGGCTGATGGGGATAGAGCAGGCAATCACTGCTGTAGGTCGAAGATCCTTTAGGAACAGGATCAGGATCAAAATGGCAAGGACCGCTCCGAACAAAATATTGTTGATGATGGAATCCATCACAAGGTCTATATAAATTCCCTGATCCATCAATGTGATCAGCATCAGATTCTCGTCCTCTTCCATCAGCTCTTCAAACTTATCCAGAATCCTGTCGGAAACATCCCCCGTAGAATATCCGGTCTGCTTCTGGATGGACACCATGATACCCGGTGCCCCGTTCACATTGGCATAAATATCCGCCGAATTGTCCGTCATAAACACATCTGCCACATCTCCCAGTGTGATCACATCCACCCCATCCATCTCCGGGTTGATCAGTGGCATTCTTTTCAGTTCTTCGATATCATCCGGTTTGTCACCTACGCGGATCAGATAAGAAATCCCTTCCTCCGTAACATATCCGGCAGGCATGGAGAAATTCTGTGCTGCCAGCAGCGCTTTCACCGTATCTACCGTCAGGACGCTGCTCATATCCGCTTTGTCATAAGCGTCTTCCCTTGCCTCTTCCAGTTCTTCCTCTCCGTCCAGAATCTGCTGCAGGGCATCGGAAAGCTGGTCCGCCGTGTCGTTTAACTGCTCATAGCCGGACTTGATCTGATCCCATCCTGCTTCTAACTGCTCCTCCCCGGATTTGATCTGCTCTTCGCCTGCTTCCAACTGGGATTCTCCTGCCTTAAGCTGGGATTCTGCGGTGGTAAGCTGTAATTCCCCAAGACTGATCGTGGTCTGGGCATTGGCAAATTCAATGGCGGCTGTCAGGTTCCCTTGGTAAAGCTCATTCATGGCAGCGTCAAGCTTGGCGATGTTGGCTTCGATGTCGAGAAGAGTGGATTGCATTTGGGCGGCATATGCATCATAGCCTAATCCCATGGTGCTATATTTAATGCTTTCCTCTAAAGTGGGAAGCATTTGTTCAGCCTGTATCCATTTATTCAAACTCTCTGTCAACTGCGCAGTGGCAGCTTTCTTTGCCTCTTCTTTTGCTATATTCAGCGCTGAAACTGCCTCATCAGCCGTATTATCTGTGCTCAAAATTACCCCTATCTCACTTAATTTTTGTACTTCTTCCTCCGAAAGGTTTCTACCGCCACCTACTATCATATTTATCATATCATCAAAAGGTTTTGCACTCGTTCCTTCTGCCACCTGTATTGCCGCTTTTAAGCCATCTTTATCTCCAAATGTTGCCTCCAGCATTTCAATTCCTGCTTTGGCTTGCTGCAACGCATCATTTGCCGCTTTTGCAGTTTGCAAATCCACAGTAATATGCATCTTCGTCGCTTCCAGATCCGCCTTCGCTGTCACAATCTGCGTTTCCGCCTCTGCAAGCTGTTTGGTAGTAGCCGCTTTCTTATCTGCAAGCTCCGTCTTTCCCTCTTCCAGCTTGGTCTTATTTTCTGCAATCTCTGCCTTGCCGTCTTCAATTTCCTTCCGGGAGTCCTCCAGTTCTTTCTTGGAATCTTCCAGCTTTTGCCTGCTCTCCTCTAAGTCCACCTCAGTATCGGCAAGCTCCTTGCGGGCATCCGCAAGCTCCGACTGTCCATCATAGACTTCCTGCTTTTTCTCTTCAAGCTCCTCTTTCGTCTCATCAATTTCTTTGTCTATAGAGCCGAAAACCTGTTCATTGATCACATCGATCTTTTCCTGGCGGATGATCACATGGATGCTTTCCTCCAAAAGACCTGTGGCACTTGCAGATGCCACCCCTTCAATACTTTCCAGCTCCGGGATAATGGTGCCTTGCGTCAGCTCCGTAACCTCGGCGGAGGTCATGTCATTTCCGCCTACCGCCGCGATCATAACTGGCAGCATATCAGGATTCAGCTTCATAATGATGGGATTTCCCACGGAATCATCCCAATAGCTTTTGATCTGGTCCAGATTTTCCCGGATTTCCAGTGAAACCCCATTCATATCCGTTGACTGGGCAAATTCCAGAATGACCATGGAATAATTCTCACTGGACACAGAACTGATTCCCTCAATATTGCTTACCGTAGCCATGGACGCTTCCACCGGCTTGGTCACTACCATCTCCACCGTTTCCGGGCTGGCTCCCGGATAAGGCGTCATAACGATCACATATGGCAGGCTGATATTGGGCAGCAGGTCTGTGGTCATCTTTGTAAATGAAACTACTCCAAGCACAATAACCAGCACCACTGCCACCAACACGGTATATGGCTTTTTTACACTGAATTTTCCTAACATATGTAAATGCTCCTTTTCTGTCACTCTTTTTCACCAGCATAAACCACACGCTGATTGCCTCCGTCCGACCAGTCGGTCGGAAACAAAAAAAGTATATTAACAAAAATTTTCACTGTCAATATACTTTCATAAGATTTTATTCATTTTTTATATTTATAAAAAATTGATACATTAACCTGAATTATTCACGGAATAACAGCATCAACTGCTGAAATCCTCATCGTTACTGCATCTTAACTGAATATTGCTTTT
>ERZ808054.921-NODE-921-length-20840-cov-34.286712_pt1 | contig 20840 bp, 17 predicted proteins | sample MGYA00380201_ERZ808054 | MGnify/ENA primary metagenome ERZ808054 (study PRJEB31490, sample SAMN06133419) | mouse gut metagenome | isolation source: Z5_2 | host: mice | place: China: Chengdu | collected 2015-05 ... | reverse complement strand
ACAGCCCTTTCCTCCCCCGCCGAGGTGGCCGCCCAAGGGCGGCCCCGAGAAAGGGATTCTTAAACCGTAGGTTTAAGTGACTTTTTGGGTACTTTTTGTTCACACAAAAAGTACCCGAGGGGTCCGGGGGCGAGAAGCCCCCGGGCTTTCGAGGAGAAACAATTTGGCGGCGGCCCGCAGGGCCGCCGGGAGAGAGGAAATCATGAACGAGAGCTATTCTGCCTCCTACGCCGCAGCCGGCGTAGACATCACCGCCGGCTACCGGGCGGTGGAGCTGATGAAACAACACGTGGCCCGTACCATGACCGCCGGTATGGCGGAAAATATCGGCGGCTTCGGCGGCCTGTTCCAGCTGGACACCGCCGGAATGAAGGCCCCCTGCCTGGTCTCCGGTACCGACGGCGTCGGTACCAAGATCCGTATTGCCCAGCTGATGGACAAGCACGACACCATCGGCATCGACTGCGTGGCCATGTGCGTCAACGACGTCATCTGCTGCGGCGCGAAGCCCCTGTTCTTCCTGGACTACATCGCCTGCGGCAAAAACTTCCCGGAAAAGATCGCCGCCATCGTGGCGGGCGTGGCCGAGGGCTGCGTCCAGTCCGGAGCCGCCCTGGTGGGCGGCGAGACCGCCGAGCACCCCGGCATGATGGCCGAGGACGACTACGATCTGGCGGGCTTCACCGTGGGTGTGGTGGACCGTGAGAAGGTCATCGACAAGAACAGGACTGCACCGGGAGATGCCATCATCGCCCTGCCCTCTGCCGGGGTACACTCCAACGGCTTCTCTCTGGTGCGCCGGGTGTTCAACATTGAACACGCCCACCTGGATACCCCCATTGAGGCCCTGGGCGGCAAGGGGCTGGGCGAGGTGCTGCTGGCGCCTACGCGCATTTACGTCAAGCCCATCCTGACCCTGCTGGAGCAGGTGGAGGTCCACGGAATCTCCCACATCACCGGCGGCGGCTTCTATGAGAATATCCCCCGCTCCATCCCGGACGGACTGGGCGCGAAAATCGAGAAGGCCGCCCTGCGCACTCCGCCTATCTTTGACTTTATTGCCCAGAGCGGAAATATTCCTGAGAGGGATATGTTCAACACCTTCAACATGGGTGTGGGCATGAGCGTCACCGTCTCCAGAGAGCAGGCGGACAGGACCCTGGCCGTCCTCCGGGAGCAGGGCGAGGACGCCTACATCATGGGTGAGATCGTCTCCGGAGAGGAGAAGGTGGTCCTATGCTGACCGCCCGGATCGCCGTGATCGTCTCCGGCGGCGGCACCAATTTACAGGCACTTATCGACGCCCAGGGGCGGGGGGAGCTGAAAAGCGGTTCCATCGCTCTGGTGATCGCCGACAAGGCAGGCATCGGGGCTGTCGGACGGGCGGAAGCCGCCGGGATCGACTGTGTGCCGATCCTTCGCAGGGAACCGGGCTTTGAGGAACAGGTCCTGACTGCGCTTACGGAATATAACATCGACATGGTCGTTCTGGCAGGCTTCCTGGGGATCCTCTCCGGCGGCTTCGTTCAGAAATTTCCCGGCCCCATCATCAACATCCACCCCGCACTGATCCCCTCCTTCTGCGGGAAAGGCTTCTATGGCCTGCGGGTCCATCAGGCGGCACTGGACTATGGCGTGAAGGTGACGGGGGCCACCGTCCACTATGTCAACGAGGTGGTCGATGGCGGACAGATCATCGCCCAGAAGGCGGTGGACGTCCTCCCCGGTGACACACCGGAAATCTTACAGCGCAGAGTTATGGAGCAGGCCGAATGGGTCCTGCTGCCTCAGGCGGCGGAACTGGTTTCCGCACAAATCATACGCGAAAAGGAGTCAAACATATGAAACAGGACCTTTGCGCGCTGCTGCGCGGGAACAGCTATCCGGGCCGGGGCATCATGCTGGGCCGCAGCGCCGACAACAAATCTGCCGTTATCGCCTATTTTATCATGGGCCGCAGCGAGAACAGCCGCAACCGCGTCTTCGAGGAGACGGAGAACGGCATCCGCACAAAGGCCTTTGACGAGAGCAAAATGACAGACCCCTCCCTTATTATCTATCACCCTGTCCGGCGGCTGGAGAGCGGCCTGACAATCGTCACCAACGGCGACCAGACCGACACCATCCGAGACATGCTGGCGCAGGGCCACTGCTACCGCCACGCATTGCATACCCGGACCTTCGAGCCCGACGGCCCCAACTGGACCCCCCGCATCTCCGGCGTGGTGAAGCCGGACGGCAGCTACAACCTGTCCATCCTCAAGAGCCTGGACGGGGACGAGAGCTGCTGCTGCCGGTATTTCTTCGAGTATGACGCTCCCGCAGCCGGGATGGGCCACTTTATCAGCACCTATCAGGGGGACGGCAGCCCGCTGCCCTCCTTCGCCGGGGAGCCGGTGGCTGTAGACCTCTCCGCACCCGACGCGCCCTCCCTGGAGAAGGCGCTGTGGGAGAGCCTCAACGAGGACAACAAGGTCTCCCTGTTTGTGGAATATATCGACCTGGAGCACGGGAACCTGCACACCGTGATCCACAACAAGTACAGTTGAGGAGGCGCGCCATGGAACGAAACCGCGACGGCTACACCTCCCCCCTGTCCACCCGGTACGCCAGCAAGGAGATGCAGTATCTCTTCTCCGACAACAACAAGTTCCGCACCTGGCGGAAGCTGTGGATCGCCCTGGCGAAGGCCGAGCACAAGCTGGGGCTGAACGTGACCCAGGAGCAGATCGATCAGCTGGAGGCCCACGCCGGGGACATCAACTACGACGTGGCGGAAGCCCGGGAAAAGCTGGTCCGCCACGACGTCATGAGCCACGTCTACGCCTACGGCCAGCAGTGCCCCGACGCCGAGGCCATCATCCATCTGGGGGCTACCTCCTGCTATGTGGGGGACAACACCGATATTCTGATCCTCCGGGATGCCTGCGGTCTGGTACTGCGCAAGTGCGCCCAGGTATTGCGGAACCTCTCCGCCTTCGCGGAGCAGTATAAGGCGCTGCCCTGTCTGGCATACACCCACCTCCAGCCCGCCCAGCTGACCACCGTGGGCAAGCGGGCCACCCTGTGGATGAACGAGCTGGTGATGGACGTTGAAAATCTGGAGTTCCAGGTGAGCCAGCTCCGCCTCCGTGGAGCCAAGGGCACCACGGGCACCCAGGCCAGCTTTATGGAGCTGTTCGAGGGGAACGAGGAGAAGGTCAAGGAGCTGGAGGCCCTGGTGGCGGAGCAGATGGGCTTCGAGAAGTGCGTGGCCGTCTCCGGACAGACCTATTCCCGGAAGACGGACGCCTACGTGCTGGCCGCCCTCTCCGGCGTGGCCCAGTCCGCGTGCAAGTTTGCCAACGATCTGCGGATCCTCCAGTCCTTCGAGGAGATGGAGGAGCCCTTTGAGAAAAATCAGATCGGATCCTCCGCCATGCCCTACAAGCGCAACCCCATGCGCTCCGAGCGCATCTGCGCCCTGGCCCGGTACGTCATCCAGGACGGGGTGAACCCCGCCATGACCGCCGCCACCCAGTGGTTCGAGCGGACTCTGGACGACAGTGCCAACAAGCGCATCGCCGTGGCGGAGGCGTTTCTGGCGGTGGACGCCATCCTTGAAATTTATATCAACGTCACGGCGGGGCTGGTGGTCTACGACCGGGTGGTCCGCCGCCGGGTGATGGAGAAGCTGCCCTTCATGGCAACTGAAAATATCATGATGGAGGCCGTCAAGCGGGGCGGCAACCGCCAGGAGCTCCACGAAGCCCTGCGGGAGCATTCCCACGCCGCCGCCCGAAAGGTGAAGCTGGAGGGCGGAGCCCACGACCTCATCGACCGCATCGTGGCCGACCCGCTGTTCCCCCTGTCCCGGGAGGAGATCGACGCCCAGATGGCCCCGGAGAAGTACGTGGGCCGGGCCCCCAGCCAGGTGACGGAGTTCCTCCGGGAGGAAGTCGCGCCCCTGCTGGAGAGATATCCGGACGAATCCATTCACGCAGAGTTGAACGTATAGGCCAAAGGCCGAAGGAGTACCACTATGAACGAATTAGAATTGAAATACGGCTGCAACCCCAACCAGAAGCCCTCCCGGATCTTTATGAGGGACGGCGGCGACCTGCCCCTGGAGGTCCTCAACGGCAAGCCCGGCTACATCAACTTCCTGGACGCCCTGAACGCCTGGCAACTGGTGAAGGAGCTGAAGGAGGCCACAGGCCTGCCCGCCGCCACCTCCTTCAAGCATGTCTCCCCCACCTCCGCCGCCGTGGGCCTGCCTCTGAACAAGGCCCTCAAGCAGGCCTGCTTTGTGGGCGACGTGCCCGAGCTGGATGACAGCCCCCTGGCCTGCGCCTATGCCCGGGCGAGGGGCACGGACCGGCTGTGCTCCTTCGGCGACTGGGCGGCGCTCAGCAACGTGTGCGACGAGGCCACCGCCAAGCTCATCCATCGGGAGGTCTCCGACGGGGTCATTGCCCCCGGCTACACTCCCGAGGCGCTGGAGATCCTGAAAACCAAGCGGAAGGGCAACTATAACATCGTTCAGATCGATCCTGCCTACGTCCCCGCGCCTCAGGAGACCAAGGACGTGTTCGGCGTCACCTTCCAGCAGGGGCGCAACGAGTTCAAGATCGGGGCCCATCTGCTGGAGAACGTGGTCACCGCCAACAAGGACCTCCCCGAGGAGGCCAGGCGGGACCTGATCGTGGCCCTCATCACGCTGAAATACACCCAGTCCAACTCCGTATGCTACGCGGTGGACGGCCAGGCCATCGGCGTGGGCGCGGGGCAGCAGAGCCGGATCCATTGTACCAGGCTTGCCGGCACGAAGGCGGACACCTGGCATCTACGCCAGCACCCGAAGGTCCTCTCCCTGCCCTTCCTGCCCACCCTGGGCCGTCCCGAGCGGGACAATGTGATCGACAGCTACATCAACGGCAACGAGGAGGACGTCTGCGCCAACGGGAACTGGCAGAAGTATTTTACTTCCCAGCCCTCCCCCCTGACGGACCATGAGGTCCGGGGGTGGCTGGACAATCGGAAGAATGTCGCTCTGGGGAGCGACGCCTTCTTCCCCTTCGCGGACAACATCGAGCGGGCACGCCGCTCCGGCGTGCGGTATATCGCCGAGCCCGGCGGCTCCATCAGGGATGATCTTGTGATCGCCAAGTGCAATGATTATGATATGGTCATGGCGTTTACTGGAATGCGGTTGTTCCACCACTAATGCCTGCTTAAATTGGCCCGGGGGCTTCTCGCCCCCGGACTCCTCGCCTACTTTTGCCGCGCGGCAAAAGTAGGCAAAAACGCGCTTAAACCTGCGGTTTAAGAATCCCTTTCTCGGGGCCGCCTGTTCGGCGGCCAACCTCGGCGAGGGAGGAAAGGGCTGTGCGGCGGGGTTCTTGGTTAGGCGAAGCCTCCGAATTGGCGGTCCTTCTTCTGCCGCTCTGGCGCTTGTAGGAGTCCGCCTGCCGGCCTTTCAAAGGGGTACTGCCCGTGGGGCGGCCTTTGGCCGCCTTAGGGTTGGGGCCGCCGTAGGCGGCCTAACACCTGCAAGGGGCACTTGTTCTAACGGTACATTTTGCAAATTAGCACCCAAAACGCCAGACCTTCGTGCTGAGTGCCGCGAGGCAACCAGCACTTTCGGTAGGACTGTGCGCAGGAGTACAAACTGGCATCGGCTCAGAGCACGGACGATAGACCACAAATCCGAAGGTCGTAGCGTTACTAATTACCCCCGTAATGAAGGAAGGTTCTCAGGAAACGTAGTTTCCTGAGTGACCTTTTGGTTCTTTTCGTTCACACGAAAAGAACGCCCCCGCCCCCGTGAAGCGCCGCAAGCGGCGCTTTTAGCGCTAAGCCCGCCGCAGGCGGGCCCACGGGCGAGGGGCGAATCTAAGCGAAAGATGAGAGCGGGAGCGGCCCGGAGGGCCGCAGAAGGAGGTTGCTGAAATGAATATCCTTGTTATTGGCGGCGGAGGCCGCGAACACGCGATCATCCAAAAATTAAAAGAAGACCCCCGGGTGGAAAAGATATTCGCCCTCCCCGGCAACGGCGGCATCGCCGCCGACGCCATTTGTCTCGGCGGCTCCGCTGTGGACATCCCTGCCGCGGTGGCCGCGGCGAGGGATAACAACATCGACTTTGTGGCCGTCGCCCCCGACGACCCCCTGGTACTGGGCATGGTAGACGCCCTGGAGGCGGAGGGCTTCCCCTGCTTCGGCCCCAGAAAGAACGCCGCCATTATCGAGGGCAGCAAGGCCTTCTCCAAGGACTTGATGAAAAAATACGGCATCCCTACCGCCGCCTATGAGACCTTTACCGATCTGAGCAAGGCTCTGGCCTATGTGGAGGCCTGCCCCCTGCCCACGGTGGTCAAGGCCGACGGCCTTGCCCTTGGCAAGGGCGTACTTATCTGCGAGACCCGGGAGGAGACCCGGGAGGCTGTGCGCTCCATGATGGAGGGACGCCTCTTCGGCGACAGCGGCGCCACGGTGGTCATTGAGGAATTTCTCATCGGGCCGGAGGTATCCGTCCTGTCCTTTACCGACGGCGAGACGGTGGTCCCTATGGTGTCCTCCATGGACCACAAGAGGGCCCTGGACGGAGACCAGGGGCTCAACACCGGCGGCATGGGGACCATCGCGCCGAACCCCTGCTACACATCCGAAATTGCGGCGGAGTGCATGGAAAAAATCTTTCTGCCCACCATCCGGGCGATGAAGGCGGAGGGACGGCCCTTTAAGGGCTGTCTGTACTTCGGGCTGATGCTCACGGCGGAGGGCCCCAAGGTTATTGAGTACAACTGCCGCTTCGGCGACCCGGAGACCCAGGTGGTGCTCCCCCTGCTGGAGAGCAGCCTGCTGGAGATCATGCTGGCCGTATCCAAGGGCACCCTGGCGGAAACGGAAGTCAAATTCAGCCAGAAATCGGCCTGCTGCGTCATTCTGGCCTCCAAGGGATATCCCCAGAAGTATGACAAGGGGTTTCCCATTACCCTTCCTGCGACAGAGGCGGATGAGCGCATCTATATCGCCGGAGCGACAGAAAAGGACGGAAAACTGCTGACCAGCGGAGGCCGGGTCCTGGGCGCGGCAGCGGTGGCAGGGGATCTGCCTGCCGCCATCGGGAAAGCCTATGCCCTGGCGGACCGGATCCACTTTGACAATGCCTTCTGCCGCCGGGACATCGGTCGGCGGGCAATGAAGGCGCTGGAGGAAAAGAAGTAATGGTCTATCGGATTTTTGTGGAAAAACGGGAGGGACTCAGCCCGGAGGCCGGGAACCTCCTGGGAGATCTGCGGGGCTTCCTGGGGATCGAGAACTTGGAGGGCGTCCGTATCCTGAACCGCTATGACGTGGAGGGGATCGAACTCGCCGTCTATGAGAAGGCAAAGCACATCGTATTCTCCGAGCCCCAGGTGGACGTGGTATGGGACGAGTGCTTCCCCGAGCCCCGGAGCCTTCACAGCCTGCTGGCGGTGGAGGCCCTGCCGGGACAGTTCGACCAGAGGGCCGACTCCTGCGCCCAGTGCGTGCAGCTGATGGCTGGCGTGGAGCGCCCTCTGGTCCGCCACGCCAGGGTATATTTGCTGGAGGGCCGGCTGACCCGGGAGGACCTGGACAGGATAAAGGGCTACCTCATCAACCCCGTGGAGAGCCGGGAGGCCTCCATGGAGAAGCCGGAAACCCTAGTCCGCGCCCATGACGCGCCGCCTATGGTGGAGACGCTGGCGGGCTTCACCGGACTGGACGAGGCGGGGCTGAAGGCCCTGCTGGACAGGCTGGGGCTGGCCATGGACCTGGACGACCTGAAATTTTTGCAGGCCTACTTCCGGGATACGGAGCATCGGGACCCCACCATTACCGAGGTGCGGGTGGTGGATACCTACTGGTCCGACCACTGCCGCCACACCACCTTCTCCACCCATCTGGAGGACATCCGGATCGAGGGGCCGGACGGAAGATACGATACCAGCGTGAAAGCGGCCTATGAGCGCTATCTGGCCGCCCGGGTAGAGGTCTATGGCGAGGAAAAAGCGGCGAAGCGGCCCCAGACCCTCATGGACATTGCAACCATCGGCACGAAGGTGCTGAAAAAGCGGGGCCTGCTCCCCGAGCTGGACGAGAGCGAGGAGATCAACGCCTGCTCCATCCACGTCCCAGCCAGGATTACCACGGCGGCGGGGACCGTGGAGCAGGACTGGCTCCTCATGTTCAAAAACGAGACCCACAACCACCCCACGGAGATCGAGCCCTTTGGCGGCGCGGCCACCTGCATCGGCGGGTGCATCCGGGACCCCCTGTCGGGCCGGGCCTACGTCCATCAGGCCATGCGGGTCACCGGCTGCGGCGACCCCAGGGCCAGCTTCGAGGACACCCTCCCCGGCAAGCTGCCCCAGCGGAAGATCGCCCAGACGGCGGCGGCGGGGTACTCCTCCTACGGCAACCAGATCGGCCTCGCCACCGGCCATGTGGCGGAGCTGTACCATCCGGGCTACATCGCCAAGCACCTGGAGTGCGGCGCGGTGGTGGCGGCGGCTCCGGCGGAGAATGTCCGGCGGGAGCGTCCCGCCCCCGGGGACGTGGTCATCCTTCTGGGAGGCCGCACGGGGCGGGACGGCATCGGCGGGGCCACCGGGTCCTCCAAGAGCCACAACACGCAGTCCCTCACCACCATGGCCAGCGAGGTCCAGAAGGGCAACGCCTCTGAGGAGCGGAAGCTCCAGCGGCTGTTCCGGAACCCCGCTGTTACGAAAATGATTAAACGGTGCAACGATTTCGGCGCGGGCGGTGTGTCGGTTGCCATCGGCGAGCTGGCGGACGGGCTGGAGATCGATCTGGACGCGGTGCGGAAGAAGTACGACGGTCTGGACGGCACCGAGCTGGCTATCTCTGAAAGTCAGGAGCGCATGGCGGTGGTCGTCGCCCCCGAGGACGAGGAGCGTTTTATCGCGCTGGCCGGGACCGAGAATCTGGAGGCCTACCGGGCCGCCGTGGTGACGGAAAGCCCCCGCATGGTGATGAAGTGGCGGGGGGAGACCATCGCGGACCTGAGCCGGGCCTTCCTGGACACCAACGGCGCGGTGAAGCACGCGAAAGTATCCGTGGAGGAGAAGGACCGTACCGCCATGGGACAGCCCAAGTTCCACTCCCTGCGGGAGCTGGCGGCAAGTCTGCCCTGCGCCTCCCGGCGGGGGCTGGTGGAGCGCTTCGACAGCACCATCGGCGCTGGCAGCGTGACCATGCCCTTCGGCGGGAAGACCCAGCGGACCCCCGCCCAGTCCATGACCGCCCTGCTGCCCGTGGACCCCTGCACGGAAACGGACCAGGCCAGCGTCATGGCCTACGGCTGCGACCCGGAGCGGCTGAGCGTCGATCCCTTCTCCGGGGCGATGGACGCCGTGGTCACCTCCCTGACCAAGCTGGTGGCGGCGGGAGCGGACTACAAAAAAGCCTACCTCACCTTGCAGGAATTTTTTGAGAAGCTGCGCACGGAGCCGGAGCGCTGGGGCAAGCCCTTCGCCGCCCTGCTGGGGGCGCTGGAGGCCCAGCTGGATTACGGCTGCGCCGCCATCGGCGGCAAGGACTCCATGTCCGGCTCGTTTATGGATCTGGACGTGCCGCCTACCGTCATTTCCTTCGCCATCGCGCCCATTAAGGCAGATGAGACCATTACGCCGGAGTTCAAGGAAGCGGGCCATCCGGTCTATGTGTTCGCCGGGGCGGACCCGGAGAACACCAAGGCCGCCTGGGACGCCTTCCACGCCCTGGCCCGGTCCGGGAAGGTCAAGGCCGCCTGGGCCGTGGAGGACAGCGCCGCCGAGGCGGTGGTGAAGATGTCCTTCGGCAACCGGGTGGGCTTCCGGTCCGGGACGGAATGGGAGGACGGGCCGTGGTACGCCCCGCTCTATGGAGCCATCGTGGCGGAGCTGACGGAGGACGTGGTCCTGCCTTGGGCCCAGCGCGCCGGCGAGACCACAGCAGAGCCGGTGGTTGCCCTTCCGGGCGACTCCGTCCCCATTGACGAGCTGCTGGCCCTCAACGAGGGCGTTCTGGAGGACGTGTATCCCACTCGGACCGCTGGAGCCGGGAACGTGGAGCCCGTCACCTGGGGCGGGAAGGCCCCCGCCGTCATGCCTCACGGCATCGCGCGGCCCCGGGTAGTGGTCCCCGTGTTTCCCGGCACTAACTGCGAGTACGACAGCGTCCGGGCCTGCCTCCGGGCGGGCATGACCGCCGAGACGGTGGTCATCCGCAACCTGACCTCCGACGCCCTGGCCCAGTCCGCGCTGGAGCTGGAGCACTCCATCGGTCACGCACAGATCGTCTTCCTCCCCGGCGGGTTCTCCGGCGGGGACGAGCCGGACGGGTCGGCGAAATTCATCGTCTCCTTCCTGCGCAATCCCAAGCTGACGGACGTCATCCATGATCTGCTCCGGAACCGGGACGGCCTGATGCTGGGCATCTGCAACGGCTTCCAGGCCCTGGTGAAGCTGGGGCTGATCCCCTTCGGGGAAATCCGGGACACGGACGGGGACTGCCCCACCCTGACCTACAACGCCATTGGGCGGCATCAGTCGTCCATCGTGCGGACGCGGGTGTGCAGCAGTCTCTCCCCCTGGCTGATGGAGGCCGCCCCCGGCGAGATCTACAGCGTGCCCATCTCCCACGGCGAGGGCCGGTTCATCGCGCCGGAGAGCGTCCTGCGCCAGCTGGCGGACAACGGTCAGATCGCCACCCAGTACGTGGACCTGGAGGGCGCGCCCTCTATGGACGCCGCCTTCAATCCCAACGGGGCCCTGTGGGCCATCGAGGGCGTCACCTCTCCGGACGGCAGGGTGCTGGGCAAGATGGGACACAGCGAGCGCATCGGCCCCGCCCTCTACCGGAACGTGCCTGGAAACTATGATATGGGCCTGTTCCGCAGCGCGGCGAAGTATTTTAAATAAGCGACGGCGGCCGCGGGAAGTTTCCCGCGGCCGCTGCGCTTTGCCTGTCAGTCCTTGTTTTCGCAGGGTATCCCAAAAGACAAGCAAAAAAATAAGGGAATCCATGTTGACTTTATGTGTTATATCACATATAATGAAGCTGGAAGAAAGCAGGTGACTGAATGAGTTACACCGTGGAATACTATGAAACGGAGGACGGAACCAGACCGGCAGAGGACTTTATCCTAGCCCAGAACACGAAAATGAGGGCAAAGCTGCTGACGATGCTTGCGTTCCTGGAGGAAAAAGGCCCGGCACTGCGTGAGCCCTACTCCAAACCTCTGGGTGATGGTATTTTTGAGGTACGGGCAAAGCAGTCTTCTGACATTACCCGCGTCCTGTATTTCTTCGTTGTGGGGCAAAAGGCGATCCTGACAAATGGTTTTGTGAAGAAGACCGCCCGAACCCCGCCCGCAGAGATAGAGCGGGCAAAGCGTTATCGCGCCGACTACCAGAGCAGGAAGGAGGACTGACCTGTGGGAAAGAATTTTCGCGAAACCCTCAGCGAGCAGATGAAGGACCCGGAATTTCGTACCGAATGGGAGGCGCTTGAACCTGAGCGCCAGATCATCCGCGCCATCATTGAGGGCAGAGAAGCAAACGACCTCACTCAAAAGCAGCTCTCTGAAGCGACCGGGATCGCTCAGGCCGACATCAGCCGCCTTGAGAACGGGACAGGGAACCCGTCCATACGCACCTTAAAGCGTCTGGCCGCCGGTCTTGGGATGCAGCTCAAGCTTGAGTTCGTGCCTCTTACCCTCACCAGCAAATGACCGTGACCGCTCCCTCAGGGGGCGGTTTTTTTGTTTATGGCAGCGGCCGCGGGAGGGTTCCCGCGGCCGCTTTTTTATGCAGGTTATTCCATGCTGGCCAGCTTCTTTTCCAGTTCGGCCTTTTCTTTCTCCAGATCTTCCACCTTCTTCTTATCCGCCGCGATTTTTCCGGGTCGTGCTTCTGCCGGATCAGACAGACGCCGCAGAGAAACATGAAGAGGTCATAAAATTTTTTCGTGTTGCGGAGCGTGGCACCACAGAGGTACTTTCCTCATAACAAAACGCAAGCACGGCTTTCCAGTAACCGTGCTTGCTATTTTTGTTCAAAATATCTTGAAAAGTCATGTATCACGTTAGATATTAGTGATAACTCTTTTACTTCATACTCGTTTAGTGCTTTCATAATCCGCGCGATCTCTAAATCACGTTCCGTGGTAGGAGAATTGCCGCTAATACTTTTCTTTTCGGCGGAGGCCCCCAGCAGATAATCAATAGACACGTTAAGGGTAACGCCTAAATTAAAAAGTGTATTCAATGCAGGGGCCTTGCGTCCAGCCTCTATTTCCCAAAGGTAGTTTCTGGATATTCCTATCTGCTCCGATAATGCTTCCAATGTCAAATTGAGCCGTTTTCGCTCTGCCTTGATTTTGCTGCCCATAAGTGTTAAATCCATCGTGTTTCCCCTTAACTGTCTTATTGATAGATTTTACAGCATATAGCCAGAAATTAAACACGCTAATCGCCAGAATATCCGCAAAACATATTGCAATTAGCAAGAAAATAGCGTATAATACTTTTCGCTGTGTGGCTGATGGCAAGACCATGACAGAGACACGGGAACAAAATCATACTATTGTAGGAGGCAAAAAAATGAAGAAACTTTTGGCACTCGCACTTGCGGCGGCTCTATCCCTCTCTCTGGCAGCCTGTGGCGGCGGTAGCGGGACCGGGGATACCAACACGCCCAGCGGCGGGAATGGGGACACGGCAAACACCGATACGCCCAACGGCGGCGCGGAGGTTGATACCTTATCACTTACGGATGGAGCAACGGTGGGGGATTGGACATTCCGCCTGACCGAGATTGAATGAGACGGGGGCTAATTCTGGCCCTGATTTTCTGCTCCGGGCAGATGCAGAATATAAATCATCATGCAAAGCAGGCAGTTCAAGATATTATCAGAGTGCGGACGATGGAAAGGTATTCCTGTTCTTTGCGGGCACTCTGCTCTATGAGGGAAAGACTACAGAGAACTTTAGCGCTTACGACATTGACTTTTCCGTTGATTATGGGGACGGCTATACCTTTGAAACCTATGAATTTGCGATTGCAAAAGACACCGGCGCTTTTGTAGACCCACTATACGGAACATTTTCCAACAATGTTACTTTTGAGCCGATGGATGCCCTCCGTGTGTGCAGAGGCTATTTTGAACTCCCGTCAAAAATTTCCGAGAATGTTGACGAGCAAATCCAGTTGATTGTTACCTTGAAGGGCGAAGAATTTACATATGTCTTCCCCGTGAGGGACGCCTACGGCTACAGCGCAGACCCGGAAACCGTTATAGAAATGGCGAAGATTTTCGGAGGGGACGGCGACATGCTTACTGCCTGGACAGAGAATTCCAGCCCATATTTCGATGAAATGAAACCCATATTCTCCGCGATGTCAGATGATAGCATTAAAGAAACGATTGTAGGTCGTTGGGATGTAATTGGGTATTCGAATGACTCCGGCGATACGAGAGAGTACATTTTTGAAGAAGAAGGAACCGGAAGAAAACAATCGAAGAAAGAGGACACGGAAGAGGAATACAGTGATTTTTATTGGTCTGTGGATGGTTGTCTGAATTATGGACCGGACCCGGACCGTGTTACCGAGCAGTGGTATATGTGTCAGGCATCTGACGATGTTTTAGTCGGTTACGCCGACGGTCATGCCCGTATAGTATTTATAAAAGGCTAATGCAAGATTAAGGGGCGGCACATCAACGTGCCGCCCCTCTCTATTATAAAATTGATGTGCATTTTTTAAAGACATTCGCCCCTTGCGGTCAGTCAACTGGCAAGGTCAATCACACGATCATCTGTTGTGGCCTCGGCGGTCTTGTCCTTGTCCTCGAAGAACTTTTTGTATAATCAACCATTTTATTGGAAAACAATTACCTGGCTGCATACCCTTTTTATTTTTTTACGCCAAAAAGGTCCGCAGGAAACTCCTGCGGACCTTTTGCGTATAACCCCTTATTTACCCTCGGTCCCCTGCTTGGGGAGGCACAGCCGCGCGATGGCGGCGGCGATGCCCTTGATGGTGCCCTGGGTGGTGTTGATGCAGAGATCGTAGTGGATGCGGTCGCCCCACTTCTGCCCGGTGCAATACTCATAGTATTCGGCGCGGCTGCGGTTGACGGCGTTGATGCGGCGCTCCAGCTCCCGGTCGGTCAGGTCCTCCTTCTCGTAGCCCTTCTCCCGGCAGCGGCGCATCTTGCTGGGCATATCCGCATACACGAAGATACGGAAGGGTTCCTCCTCCTGCAGGATGTAGTCCGCGCAGCGGCCCACGATGACGCAGTCCGACTTGGCCGCCATCTCCCGCAGGATGCTGCACTGCTCCCGGTAGATGTTGCAGCTCTGCTCCAGATGGGGGTCGGGCATCAGCCGGAAGCTGCGGCCGATATGGATGGGAAAGGAGGAGATGGGCCGGTGCCCGATGACCTGCTGTACGTATTTCTCGGACAGCTCCGTGCGCTTGGCGATCTCCTGGACGATCTCCTGGTCGTAGTAGGCGCAGCCCAGGTGCTCCGACAGGCGGCGTCCCAACTCTCTGCCGCCGCTCCCGAACTCCCGGCTGATGGTAATGATCTGGTTCATCCTGTATCCTCCTTTTTCCTCCGCTCAGTACTGCCCGTTGTGGTATCCTTATTATACCGCTTCCGGCCTCCGGTTGCAAGTGTTTTTGTGCAGAAGGACGAAGATTTCCCCGTCTCCCTACAGCAGCGCCACGCAGGCCAGGTGGATCAGGATGCACAGGGCGATCCCAACGGCGGTGGGCAGGAGGATGGCCAGGGCCGTCCACTTGACGCTCTTGGTCTCCTTCCAGATGGTGAAGCAGGTGGTCCCGCAGGGAAAGTGGAACATGGTGAATACCAGGACGCACACCGCCGTCGCGGCGGTCCACCCGTGGGCCGTCAGGAGCCCGTGGAGCTCCGCCAGCCCGGCGTAGTCCGTCAGGGAACCGGCGGAGAGGTAGCCCATGAGGATGCAGGGCACCACGATCTCATTGGCCGGGAAGCCCAGCAGGAACGCCAGCAGGATGAATCCGTCCAGACCCATCAGCGCCCCCAGGGGCTGGAGGAAGCCCGCCAGCCGGACCAGTATGCTCTCGCCCCCCAGTGTCACGTTGGCGGCGGTCCAGATGAGCAGTCCCGCCGGGGCCGCCACCATCACCGCCCGGCCCAGGACGAACAGGGTCCGGTCCAGGATGGAGCGCACCAGCACCTGCCCCACCTGGGGGGCCCGGTAGGGCGGCAGCTCCAGGGAGAAGGAGGAGGGCTCCCCCTTCAGGAAGGTCCCCGCCAGAAACCGGCTGGCCCACAGGGTCATGGCCACCGCCAGCACGATGCACCCCATCAGCAGCGCCGCCGAGGCGGCGGTGTCCCACAGGCCGCTGCCGGTGACGAAGAACATGGCGATCAGCGCCGTCAGGGTGGGCAGCCGCCCGTTGCAGGGGATGAAGGCGTTGGTGAGGATGGCGATGAGCCGCTCCCGGGGGCTCTGGATGATCCGGCAGCCCATGACGGCGCAGGCGTTGCAGCCCAGTCCCATGCACATGGTGAGGCTCTGACGCCCGTGGGCCCCGGCCCTTTGGAAGAAGTGGTCCAGGTTGAAGGCCACCCTGGGCAGATACCCCGCGTCCTCCAGCAGGGTGAACAGGGGGAAGAAGATGGCCATGGGCGGCAGCATCACGGACACCACCCAGGCCACCGTCCGGTACACCCCGTCCACCAGGGCCCCCTCCAGCCACCAGGGCGCGCCCAGGGCCTGGAAGAGCCCCCGCAGGGGCTCCTGCCAGCCCATGAGCAGACGGGAGAGCATCTCCGAGGGCACGTTGGCCCCCACCATGGTCAGCCACAGCACCCCCGCCAGCAGGGCCAGCATCACCGGGATCCCACTCTTACCGGCCAGGACCCGGTCCAGGGCCCGGTCCCGCCGGTGGGCGGCGTCCCCCTCCGTCTTCACCACCGCCTCCATGATGGCGGAGGCCCGGGACATGGCCGCCAGGGTCCTGCACTCCTGGCAATCTCCGCACACCCGGCCCATCAATGTGCTCTCCGGCCTGGGCGCGGGATGAAGGACCGCGTCCTCCAGCGCCTGCCGCACGCCGTCCAGCCCCCGGCCGCCCCGGGCGGCGGCTCCGGCGACGGGGCACCCCAGCTCCCGCTCCAGGGCCTCCAGGTCCACGGAGATGTGCTTCTTCTCCGCCTCGTCCAGCAGATTGACGCACACCACCACCGGCCAGGATGTCTCCAGGACCTGGAGGGCCAGGGCCAGGTTCCGCTCCAGGCAGGTGGCGTCCGCCACCACCAGCGTCACGTCCGCCTCGCCGGAGAGCAGATAGTCTCGGGTGACCTCCTCCTCGGCGGAGCCGGGGTGGAGGGAGTAGGCGCCGGGCAGGTCTACCAGCGTGTAGCCTCTTCCGTGATATGTATACGCGCCTCGGGCGGTCTCTACCGTCTTGCCCGGCCAGTTGCCGGTGTGCTGGCGCAGATTGGTCAGGGCGTTGAACACCGTGGATTTGCCCACGTTCGGGTTGCCCACCAGGGCGACCACCGTGTCCGCCCCCGCTGCTGCAGCCATTTGCATCCCCTCCTTATCTTGATATCCCCAATGTATGCGCCCGGGACCGGAGGGGTGCCCCCCCGCTCCCGGGGGAATCGAAAGAAAAAATGCTTAAAATCCAAAAAGAACCCGTGACAAACGTTTGCGGACATGGTATAATAGGAGAAAAAAGCGTCCGCGCTCCGCCGCGGGCATGAAAGCGGGTGCGCGAATGAGCGAGTACTCCTTCTCCATGTTCCCCAACGACGGCTTTCTGGACTTCCGCCTCTTCCAGTACGGCTGGGAGCAGTGCGAGCCCCTCTACTCCTTCGGCCCCTTCGTGCGCAACCACTACCTGTTCCACTACGTGCTCTCCGGGAAGGGCGTCCTCATGTCCAGCAACGGGGGCGTCACCAGCCGGCACCACCTGGTCCCGGGACAGGGCTTCCTGATCTGCCCCGGCCAGGTCAACACCTACTGCGCCGATGAGCTCCAGCCCTGGAAGTACGTGTGGCTGGAGTTCGACGGCCTGCGGGCCGCGGAGTACCTGGACCAGGCCGGTCTGGGCCAGGCGCAGCCCATCTACCGCCCCGGCTCCGGCGGAAGCGAGGAGGTGGGCCGGCAGATGCTCTACATCGCCGGACACGCCGACGCCTCGCCCCTGTGTCTGGTGGGGCACCTGTGCCTGTTCCTGGACGAGCTGGTGCGCTCCTCCTCCACCCGGCGGGACGGCCGGGGCGGCCCCCTGCGGGACTTCTACATCCAGGAGGCGGTCAACTATATCCAGCAGAACTACCACCGGGACATCACGGTGGAGGAGATCGCGGACGTGTGCAAGCTCAACCGGAGCTATTTCAGCAAGCTCTTCCGGGAGGCCGTGGGCTGCGCCCCCCAGGAGTTCATCATCCGCCTGCGCCTGACCAAGGCGGCGGAGCAGATGCGTATGACCAACGAGACCATCGGCGACATTGCCCGGCAGTGCGGGTATCCCAACCAGCTCCACTTCTCCCAGGCCTTCAAGAAGCGCTACGGCCTTCCGCCCCGGGAGTGGCGGAAGCAGAACAAGACCGGGCGGGGGTAAGTCGGGGGTTCAAAAAATATGCTTTGCATCTTTTTTGACATACAGGTTTTTTTGATCGTTTGACCGGCAGAGGATCGGGCCGTCCTCTGCCGGTTTCATGGTTTTCCAAAAATCCTGTAAGGAATTATTAAAATTTTATGAATTTATTTCTCCGCCCCCCATTGCTTTTATGGGAAAACCTGTTATACTATCTTAATGTCTACGATTATGTCCACTGAATACTGCGTTTTCCGGTATGAAGTGTTTCGGCTTGGGTAAACTGTACCTGGTAAGATACCGAACAGACCCATGGCCATATATTAACAAAGAGGTGCAAATCTTTGACCAAGTATATTGTCGAGGGCGGACGGCCCTTGTTTGGAGAGATCCCTATCAGCGGCGCCAAGAACGCCGCCGTTGCCATTATTCCCGCCGCGCTGATGGTCAGCGGTCCCTGCCGTATTGAGAACATGCCCCAGATCAGCGATGTGACGCTTCTGCTGGGCATTCTCCAGGATCTGGGCGCGAAGGTGCGTTATGTAAACCCCCACACCGTAGAGATCGACAGCAGCCAGCTCCGCAACGGCCGGGTCCCCTATGAATCCGCGCGCCGCTGCCGGGCGTCCTACTATATGCTGGGCGCGTTGCTGGGCCGGTTCGGCCTGGCGGACGTGTCCCTGCCCGGCGGATGCGACTTCGGCAGCACCCGGCCCATCGACCAGCATCTGAAGGGCTTCCGCGCCCTGGGGGCCCACGTGTCCACCCAGAGCGGCTTCGTGACGGCCCAGGCCAAGGGCGGACGGGTCCACGGGGCCAACATCTTCTTCGACAAGGTCTCCGTGGGAGCCACCATCAATATCATGCTGGCCGCCGCCATGGCGGACGGCATGACGGTCATCGAGAACGCCGCCAAGGAGCCCCATATCGTGGACGTGGCCAACTTCCTCAACTCCATGGGAGCCAACATCATGGGCGCGGGCACCGACGTCATCAAGGTCCGGGGTGTCAGCCGCCTCCGGGGCGGCAGCTACTCCATCATCCCCGACCAGATCGAGGCGGGCACCTATATGGCCGCCGTGGCGGCCTGCGGCGGGGAAGTGAAGCTGTGCAACATCATCCCCAAGCATATGGACTGCATCGCCGCCAAGATGATCGAAATGGGTGTGGACATCCACGAGGTGGACGACAGCCTGCTGGTCAGCCGCATCGGGCCCCTGGTCCGGGCCAACGTGAAGACCATGCCCTATCCCGGCTTCCCCACGGACATGCAGCCCCAGATCGCGGCGGCCCTGTGTCTGGCCCAGGGGACCAGCATCATCACCGACAGCGTGTGGAATACCCGCTTCCGCTATACCGACGAGTTCAAGCGGATGGGGGCCCAGATCCAGGTGGACGGCAATCTGGCCATCATCGAGGGCGTGGAGCGCCTGACGGGCGCCCAGCTGGAGGCCTGCGACCTCCGGGCGGGGGCGGCAATGCTCATCGCGGCCCTGGCGGCCCACGGCATCAGCGAGATCACCAACGTACAGTACATTGAGCGGGGCTATGAGGACGTCATCGGCAAGATCCAGGCCGTGGGAGGACGTATCCGCTCGGTGGAGATCCCGGAGGAGGAGCTGCTGGTCGGCAGCGCAAGCTGATCATTTCGCCATCCTCGAAAACGGAGGGGTTTTCGAGGATGGTTTATTGCGGCCTTCCGGCGTTTCAGCGCCGGACTCCGATGGACCATGTACGATCGTTACCGGAAGGAATGTACCTATGACCACCATCCGCACCCTCGCCAGCGGCTCCTCGGGCAACGCCGCCCTCCTCTCCTGCGGGGAGACCCATCTGCTCATCGACATGGGCATCTCCTGCCGGAAAGTCTGCCGGTCCCTGGCCTCCCTGGGGCTGACCCCGGAGGCGCTCGGCGGCGTCCTGATCACCCACGAGCACACCGACCACATCGGCGGTCTGGCGACCTATATCAAGAAATACCGCACCCCCATCTGCTGCACCCCCGACGTATCCCGCCAGCTGGCCTACCGTCTGGCGGGGATCGAGCCCCTGCTGCGGCCCATGGAGCTGGGGGAGACCATCTCCTTCGGCGAGGTGGAGGCGGAGATCCTGCCCACCAGCCACGACCGCCCCGGCAGCGCCGCGTGGCACTTCACCACCCCGGAGGGACGGGTGGGGTATATCACCGACACCGGGACCATCGTGGAGGAGACCGGGGAGCGTCTGCTGGGAGCGGACCTTCTGGTGCTGGAGAGCAACCACGACGTGGACATGCTCCGCGCCGGTCCCTACCCCTACCAGCTGAAAAAGCGCATCCTGGGGGAGCACGGGCACTTGAGCAATGCCGCCGCCGCCGAATACGCCGTCAAGAGCGCCCGGGCGGGGACCCGCTCCATCCTTCTGGCCCACCTGAGCGATGAGAGCAACACGCCGGAGCTGGCCCTTTTGACCGTGAAGCAGGCGCTGGAGGAGGCCGGGCTCTCCCCCCTTCTGGCCGCCGCGCCCCGGGACGTGATCAGCGCTCCCTACATACTGGAGGGTGCAAGATGCAGCGCGTAATGGTGGTCTGCGTGGGCAAGCTGAAAGAGCGGTTCTACATCGACGCCGCGGTGGAATACGTCAAGCGGCTGAGCCGCTACTGCAAGCTGGAGCTGATCGAACTGCCGGAACAGCGCCTGCCGGAGTCCCCCTCCCCGGCGGAGATCGCCCGGGCTCTGTCCCGGGAGGCGGAGGCCGTCCGCGCCAAGCTGCCTCCGGGAGCGGCGCTGGCCGCCCTGTGCATCGAGGGGAAGCTCCATTCCAGCGAGGAGCTGGCCGGTCTGCTGGACACCTGGGGCAGCCGGGGAGAGAAATGCCTGGCCTTCGTCATCGGCGGCTCCTTCGGACTGGACGAGGGGCTGAAGCGGGAGGCCCGGGTGCGTCTGAGCATGTCCCCCATGACCTTCCCCCACCATCTGGCCCGGGTGATGCTGCTGGAACAGCTCTACCGGGGCTTCCAGATCAACGAGGGCGGGAAATATCACAAATGAGCAGGGCCGGAAACCCAGAGGAGTGGGGTTCCGGCCTTTTTTACCGCCCGGCCGTCTGTCTGCGTTTTCAAACGGCAGTACATTTTCGCCGCCGCATTGACAATTACCCCCTCATATGCTATAGTAAAAGCAGTTGAAAAAAGGTAAGATAACGAGTAGACTAAGGGCATGAGCTATTCAAAAAGATACAGGG
>ERZ808054.917-NODE-917-length-20953-cov-5.412483_pt1 | contig 20953 bp, 20 predicted proteins | sample MGYA00380201_ERZ808054 | MGnify/ENA primary metagenome ERZ808054 (study PRJEB31490, sample SAMN06133419) | mouse gut metagenome | isolation source: Z5_2 | host: mice | place: China: Chengdu | collected 2015-05 ... | reverse complement strand
CGCAAGAACTGGCTGTTCAGTGATTCTGTAGAAGGAGCTAATGCCAGTGCTGTAGTTTATACAATGGTTGAGATGGCAAAGGCGCATGACCTGAATGTTTACGGATATCTGAAATTTCTGTTGGACCATCGGCCAACGAAAGAGATGACCGATAATCAGCTCGCAGAGCTTGCACCCTGGAGTAAAAACTCCAATCTATCAAAAATCGCATGTGAATTATAGTGAATTACTCCAACTCGCAAAGGGCTGGGGTAATTTTTTATCTGACCGCATTATTATTTGGCGGTTACCTTCAAGAAGCATGAACAGCTTTCACCAATCTGTTTGCCAGTTCCTTCATTTGGCACATCCTGGCCACTTGCTTATTCCACAATTTTGCCGTTCTCAATACGGACAATCCGCTCTGCAAGGCAGGCAACTTCGCTGTTATTGGGAATCATTACAACTATTTGACAAAATTCTGCGCTGATGCGCTTTATAAGCCCCGGCACCTCGGCGCTGAGCTTGCTGTAATTATATATGTGTGGTCCTATCCCGCACCGGAGCCCCGGTCATCCAAAGCATCCTTTCATGTAGGATATGTACTCAAAATTTCTTTGTCAACGACCAACAGACATACTTTTTTGTATGCTGGCTGTCGGTTCTTTGGACTTGCATCTGGACCACGATAGCCTCCACATCCTGCAGGTTGCTCTCCGCTGGCACGGTTGTCTACAGGTCATTGGTACTGCGCCGATCCATACGTTTCTTGTTGGCCGCATTGCGGATGATTTTACGTTCCTCCACCAGGATCACATGGTGAGTGTAGATACGCAGAGGGAAGCTGCCGTCCGCATTCCCCCTCCCGGTTTTACTGGCAATCGTTCTACTTGCGCACAGGGTACCCGTCAGAACACTGACATCTTCCTCTGGGTGCCCGTGCACGTAAAAAACACCGGACACATCTCTGCATCCGGCGCTATGCCGTCTCAAATTTCTTTCTTCTGTTTGTGTTCTTACTGTAATGCAGGGAACTGGACACTTTCCTGCCCCTCCTTGGGGAACGGGATCTGGAACAGCCGCAGCATCTCTTTCTGGGACTCAAACTCCCGTTCCGCAATAAATTCCATGAAGTCCCTGTCATCCCTGTGCGCCCGCTCCAGCAGGGACACATAATCCCCCCGCAGGATAGGCGGCACCACCGCAGGCAGGTACCCGTCCTGGATCAGTGCCAGATTCATCAAAAGTCTGGCCACCCTGCCGTTCCCGTCCTTGAACGGGTGGATGAACACAAACCGCTTGTGGAGCTGAGCAGCAAATTCCACAGGATGGCAGGCGTCCCGTTCCTTCTGTGCCCAGGCAAACAGCCCGTCCATCTCCTTCTGTACCTTCTCCGGAGTCGCCACGGGATACTGCGATCCTGTAATCATCACCCGGACATCCCTGTAGCGTCCGGCATACTCCGGTTCGATGTTGTGATAGAACAACTCATGCATCTTCAGCGCCGTCTGCTCATCAATGCGCCGACTGTGAAACACAGAAAACATATAATCATAGGCTTTCGCATGGTCCACCGCCTCAAACACATCCCGGAGCGGTTTCCCTCCTACCGTCAGTCCGTCCTCCAGAAGTACCTTTGTCTCACTCTCCGTCAGAGAATTCCCCTCCAGTGCGTTGGACGTCCACGTCAGCCCCACCCGGTAATAATCCTGTATCTGTCCCAGCATCTCGCCTTCCATCGGGCGCAGCGCATTAATTTCTTTCTGGAAAAGGTCTATTCTATTCAGTATTTCCACCCTGCCACCATCCTTTCAAACACATTGATATCATACCACAAAACATGTGAAAAGGGTAGGGTGAAAACAGATCCTGTTCTGCTATTTAAGCACATCATCTCGATCTCAGCCGCTCCTTTCAACACCGTCATCAGCACATAGACCCTCGCCCCGATAAGCTGGCGGGTGGATGCCCTCTGCCTTTCCTCCCTTGCAGGCCTACCTGATAAAGTCCAGACATTCCAAAAGTTCTTATGGCAATTCCCGTATTTGATCTACAATAGATTGTTTTTTTATCTACCGAATCGCCTAATAAGAGAAAATTATTTGAACGGCAAGCATCAGTATAAAATAACTGAGCTGCGGTTCCGACATTTAGGGCAGAACGCCGTAACTGTCTACGGTCAGGTTGTAGACCAACATCTTATTCAAAAAACTGTCGTCCTCGACAATTAAAATCTGCTTCATATCCTCACTTCACTTGCTGGTGACATGTCCACCCCCCTGAGTAATTGAAACCTAATATCCTGCAAAAATAGAAAATGTTAGGCAATTAGAAAAACTTTTGCATAGCATTTTCTATTTTTTGCTACTTGGCGTAAGTCATAAGTTTTGCAATGTTTCCTTATGGACTACTGTTCTTGGGATAGAGCCCTTTCAAACCTACAAAAGGGGATTTCGAATTACAGCAAACTGTTAATCTCAATTCCATTCACTTTCATTCCGTCAAGACAACAATCATAAATTTCCAAATTTCTTAGATTACATTCAAAAATTTTCCCCGCCGCCAGATTTACATCCGATATTTCTACTCCATACAGATTCACATCACGAAAGACAGTTCCGCCCATGTCACAATGCTCTATTTTTCTGGTCTGAGAAATTTCTTCCTCTCCGCACGCCTCCCACTCCCCAATGAAAGTTGCCACTTCGTCAATCGGCTTTCTCTTTGGAGCAGTGGGTGCAAAATTTGCATAACCCACAGTCACTATGGCCACGGGAATCCTCCCTTTGTCCATCTGCAGAATTTCCTGCAGGCTCCGCTCGTCGAAATCGCCGCACCAACAAGATCCCAGTCCCAGATCCGTGGCAGACAACAACATATTTTGTACCGCCGCTGCCGTATCCTGTATACTATATAAGGTTTTACCCCGGTCACCGTAACGGCTTGCGCTTTCATTACAGTCCATGCACACGATAATCAATACCGGCGCATCTGCCAGAAATTCCTGTCGGCATGCTTTCTCACACACCTTTTTTCTCATTACGGTGTCTTTCACCACATAAAAATGCCACGGCTGACAGTTTCCGGCACTTGGCGCATAAACAGCCGCTTTAATCATTTCCCGTATGCTGTCGTCCGAAATATTGCCCTGTTGAAAGTTACGCACGCTTCTTCTGGTCAAAATTGCTTCTGAAAGTTCCATTGTTTTACCTCCTCGAGTAGTATACATATCTCTGTCAAATAATTTTGGTGTGAGGATGCGCCTGCCTCTGCAAATCGTTCTGATCTGAAAAAGGCTGCTGCCCTCCACCACGCTCCTCCACCGCCGGATCCTTAATCTTATTACTCCGCACCCACTCCTTCGTCCCCTCCACCGCCGCCTGGGTATGCTTCGCCAAAAACCTGGTCAGCGGATAAATATCAATCCAGATTTCGTTGTTCCCCTCTTTCTGGGACTCGTCAAAAATAAGCTGCAGCCCCCGGCGCAGATGAGTGATCTCGACATTGTTCACATTTTCCTTGGTGCTGTATCCCGTATGTCCCATGTAGGGTTGTGTCAAGAACAGACTAAATTTTTTAACAATTCCGTAACCATTTATTTGAACCCACCTTCCAGTTAGCAAAATTCCTCTATTTCCTCAAGCAAGAAACTAATTGCCGCCTTTTTCAATCATTACTTTTATAAATTTATTAAAATCAGATTCAATTGGCTGCTTTCCATTATAAATCTCATACTTCCCATAAGCCTTCTCTTCAGCTTGTCGATGTGATATGCTCCCGTTATCTTTGAAGAATCTTATACTGCCTGAACTCAAGAAATGCATTAACACTCTTTTCAAACTCAATTATGGCAAATACGTTTTTCCGCTCAATCAATTATTTAATATAGTCAAAATAACCCGTAACTTCCCGTTCCAATTGTCGAATCTGCTTCTCCTCAAGATAATTTTTCGCAATTGACACATCTGAATTTAGAATTCTGCCTTCCGGCGCATTTTTCCATGTCGTCAGCCCCATATGTTCCTTTTGATGGTCAGCAGATTTATACACAATCTCCGGGCAGTATGATTCGTTATGGCATAATGGAACTTGTTCTGTATTGTAGCAAAAAATGGTAGGCAACCTCGGAATCTTTTGCATAATCAATACTGCATTCCCCAAATTTGCGTTTACCCATCCATTGCGCCGTGCTGAGTGGTTGTTGCAATTTTTGCAATAACCACTCTTTCATCCAACTTCCAAATATTAAATAAATTTTTTAAATGTCTACTGATTCCGGATTTGTCTACACCAAGAAACTCTGCCATAGCCTTTTGCGTAATCCATAAATCTTCATCTTTTATGTAGGCATTTACTGACACAATGCCATCATCTGAATGGTATAACACCATTTGCATCTACTTTGAAAAATTTGACATAAAATTCCCCAAAAATCGTATTATTCATATAATTTCTGTTCTATAGTTTCAATTCACTTCAAGTTCTTCCTCTTTTCTAGACCAATTATCAATGGAATAGAGTGAATAATTTTGTCTAAGAACAATTTGAACGAATTCCTCACTGTCAACTTTCTCCCACATCTTTTTTTGCAATTCATTACTAATCCTTACATATCCATTCTCTGTAATATAACTAAACATCTTATTGGCATCAATATCCGGAGAATATATTCTCTCCAAAATATCAGTATCAAAAATAGTACCCAAAAACACTTCTAATAACAATCTATTTTCGTCTGTTTCTTCTTTTAAAAAAACTTTTATCATCTTCAAAATATATACATATATAGGTGCATCACTCCTTATATATATTCCCCCATAAGTTTTTACTCCTATTTCACCCTCTAATCCGTCAATTATAAATTCTCTTTTAGGAATATAAAGCAAACTCGGATATCTTCTATTTCTGAGAACAAATTCATACCAAATATCATTCTTTAATGTATATGTCAGTTTTATGCGTCTTTGCTCATGGCTAATCAATATTGCACTAACTTCTTTGTTGCTAATTGCATATTGATGAAGAATATTGTTAGCATCATAGTTGCAAACAATATTCTTCACTCCGTTCAAAAAATTATCTTCTGTGCAAACTACACCTATAAGGTCATTTATAGTGGCTTCGCTTTTGATTTCCTTTAGTAAATATTCTGCCGCCTGTGTCATTTTACTTTCAAAAATATTTACCTCTGGCATCTCATGTACTGATTCTGCAGAAACTATGTTCCTAGTTCCATTATCTTCCACCACTATACATCTCAATTTTGCCATTCTTTGTGTTAAAGTCTCTTCATTAATAGGTTCAACAGCAACTTTTGAAATAGTATCTTCCACTAAAGGCTTCATCAAATATTGCCCTTCAGCTAATGCCCAAGATTTCGAATATCCTAATGCTTCTAATCTATCCATTTGTCCCTGAATGTATCTCTGATATACATCATATATTTCCATTAATACACTACTATTTCCGTCTAATTCAATTGCTGACCTAGCCACATTCGTTTGATATTTACTGTTTTTTATATTTGCAATCGCCAAAATAGAACACCCCTTATAACCTGGCGTAGTAAATTCAACGCGTATCCCCTCAACGCAAGTTCCAACTGGCACTTGCAATCTTTTTCTTTCCTGCACACTATTAACTTCCATCAAACACCAATCGGATAAATACCTTAAATAGCGAACCGCATATGCAATTGTTACACTTCCTTCAGTTTCTTCATAAACATCATACTTCTCTCCGTCCACCGTTCTTCTGGTTTCATTTAAATATTTTACTAATGCTTCTTTAAGGGAATCATATCCTATCCTTGTTTTATTTTCTCCCTTCATTGTTAAATATACAGGTATCTCTGGAATTACTATCCACTTTCTTAAATCTCGTTCTAGTGTTGTCATATCAACATCATTTCGTACATATAATTTTACCATAGTGCCATGCTCTTTAATTCTATCATCTACATCCACCTTTTTAATTCTGCGCATCAGATAACTTCCTGTAACTTTGCGCAAGTTAATACTATTTACATCTTCTTGCTCCTCTGAATTCGTAATAATATCAATGTCATTTGCAATCATAAAACAAGTTAAAATCCCTATTCCAAAATGGCTAATAGAAGAAAAATCAGGAAATTGTTTCTTTATTCTCTCATCTCTATATTTTGATGCACCAACTTTTAAAAGATAGTTCTCCACATCAAACATCGTCATTCCAGTACCGTTATCCCAAAAACTTAATTCCCTTTTTTCTTGGTTCCAGTCAACTTGTATAATACCAGAATTGTTTGATTTAATCTTCTTTTCGTGTTCATAGCGCTTTTGTAACTTTACAGCATCAATTGCATTTTGCACTAACTCCCTAACTACAACAGATGAGTCGTTATATAATGTATGACCCACAAGTAATTGTAGAATATTCTCCTGATCAATAGTAAAAGACAATTTCTTTGTTTCAAACCCAATTACAGTTATACGAGATTCATCAATTTCTCTCCAAGGAAATTTATATGCCAAGGTCCCTTCTTTCTTTCGCGCTTTTTCAACAATTTCATTACATTTCTGCAGTTCTTTTCGAGCATACTGTAAATAAGAGGACAATCCAAAATATGCTTCTGCATTTTCAGCTCCCTCAAAATATGCAGTGATTTCTATAGTATCACTTTCCAATTCTTTATTAATATTATCTTCTCCATCTCTTTTCAATTTTGGTTGTACTGCACGTACCGCCATTTGCTTTTCCCATTCTATAACACTTTTAGGATTCGATATATTTATTAATTTCCTAGTTACAGAAGGAGTTCTATCTTTCGTTATATGCAGCAAATCTGCCACTCTAAGGATAACTGCTATATAATTTAGATTAACTTTTTCCTGTCTATCATTCCCGTATACACTATCAACTCGATATTTAGTAAAATCTTCAATATCATCTTTGTGATGACTTTCACAAATCATAGCCAAATCTATTTTAAACATTTTATCCAAATCTTTAAGAATATCTTCTATTATAGTTTTTATTTCGGATGTCTCCCCATAATCAATTTCAGAATCCCCATTGATCCATTGTTTAATTCGCTTAGCATGGTTTTCTCGAACAAATTCTTGGTATAAAAAGTGGTCGTCTTGATTTTTAGTAAATTCCGCATATTCTGATTTTTCCGTTTCGGCAAGGATGCTTTCCTTGTATAATTTAAATGCTGTCTTTTCTCTATTTAAATATTCACTCCTTGTTACAATCATCCCTAAATCATGAAAGTAAACCGCTAGCGTTAACATTAGCCACTCAGCTGATGTCATCTCTTTTTTCGTTTCATTCGGTACTAACCATTCTATAATCTTCAACATTTCATCAACATGTAAAACATTATGAATTGTGTACTCTTCAAATATTCCCCCTCTTCCAATTTGATTTAATATTTCTTCTACCTGACTCCGAATGTGCAACAGCTTTATACCTCTACAAAAAGATAAAATCTCAGCTTTTTCTGCTTCAATCTCCGCATAATTTTTCAATTTATCATTCATTTTTTTCTCCTCGTTTATCATCTTTCATACCCGTTTGTATGTATGCTTATACTCTTCAGTCTCCACTTTCGTTATTATACATTACTATTTTTGCTTCTACTCCTTTGTCATTCGGAAAAGCATAACTTTAAATAACGTCTCTTATACTACCTATAATCTAACACGGTATATCAATGCTGTCAAATGCTTATTAACTGTCTTTCTTTTACTCCCTTAGCCTTTATTAAATCCGTTTATCCGATTGAGTTTCTTTTGTGCTCTCCAGAATCAATTATATTGATGCTTCATTTATAAACTCATATAAATCCGCTTCAAAAATTTCTCCCCATCCCCCCCTCACATATAATACATATCCTGCTACCCGTAAGAATTTTCGCAAGCCAATTCCCCACTGACAGACACCTCCTCTCGATTTCCTTTCAAATCGAGTAACGAACCTATCAATTCCGGGTCCGGCAGAGCCCCTAACGTTCCTGTTCGATATTTCTCCATAATACCGTGGTATCCCTTACGCCCTGCTGGGCTGTAAAATCTCCCAGAGAATAAACGTATACACCGCTCTCATCTTTTTGGACAAACCAAATCTGCTCTTTGCGAAACAATCTCTTGCAATCCATCAGATTATATCATGAATCGCAAAAATCAATTTCGCCTCCATATTCAGTTTATTATTAAACACGGTTACAATAGCCCTGGTTAACTTGAAATGGAGACTACTGTCTAACTCATCCACCACCAGTATCCCGCCCTGTTCTATCCCTTCTATAATGCAGCTCGCCAGTGCTGCTATCTTTTTTGTTCTTGTAGAATCAAACAGTATGCTGGGAACATGGACACCTTTGTATACAGATGCCAATCGAAACTGATCCATGATCTGTTCTGGAATATCAAGTGCCTTTTCTCCCGGCTTTTCAACCTCCCTATCCGTTTTTACTCGCACCTTGTTCATATCCACATATTCAAAACTATCCAAATACAAGTCAGCATTCTTAATAAAGCCCACTATCTTCTGCTGAAGCTCATTTGGTGCTTTCATTATTTCAATGGTGCGCTTAATCGGGATATTATTCATATCAATAATGTCAATTCTGGATACAAACGCAGTGTAGACCCTTTTCATTTCCGCAAGCTTCTCAAATTTGCCGACATCCGCCAGATAGAACATCAGATTGCTTTGAGAAATAACAGAGAAAACTTTCAGGAGTTCTTCATCTTCATACTGATAGTCTCCGCGGATACTGTCTTTCAGGAGCCATATGGTCTCTTTCTCATTCCCATACTGATCCTGTTAACTTCTGAAAATTTTTCGTATGGATACTCATCCTTCTTCGTATCGTACCAGAAATCATAGGAAAATTCCCATCTCGCATATGGAACTTTCCTGAAAAATATTCTCCATCAGCTTCGATTCACGGTTCAGCAAAATATTTCCTGCACTGCGGATGCATTTTGCCAGACAGATTTTTCCAGCGTTATTGGGTCCATAAATTCCTAAAGTCTTTAGAATATTAAAATAGTTTTCACTGTATACAGTTAGAAGCAAATTTTTTATTTCGCATATCAGCTTTCGCTGAAAAAGTAATTTTTTCAGAAAAAGAAAAGCAGTTTTTTACTCTTAATTCCATCAACATATTCATTTCCTTCGAGAATTGAAAATAATTCTCCCCTTTTTAAGCATACTATATCACAATTATATTTTTCGCGCAATAATTTTTCGTGAAATTATTTTCCAAATATCGCAGGCTATATGAATATTCTACTGCACCAAACAATAGAATCCATACGTCATGAGCCTTCTGGTTTCATGAATAAGGTATGTGCCACAAATCCTGATCTTTTCACGATTTGTGGCACATATTTTTTCCTTTTTTACTTGATTTTTACTCCCTTAAAATTCAAGTCGCCTTTACTTCAACAATTCACTATATCTGCTCCATCACCCTATTCTTCGCTGCCTCCTGCCTTGCCTTATACTCCTCCACCGCCGGATCCACAATATCCGCCGTCCGCACCCACTCCTTCGTCCCCTCCACCTTCACCGCCGCCTGGGTATGCTTCGCCAAAAACCTGGTCAGCGGATAAATATCAATCCAGATTTCGTTGTTCCCCTCTTTCTGGGACTCGTCAAAAATAAGCTGCAGCCCCCAGTGCAGATGGGTGATCTCGATATTATTCACATTTTCCTTGGTGCTATATCCCGTATGGCCCATATACCCGATCACATCCCCCGCGGTGACCACGCTGCCTTCCTCCAACCCTTCCGCATAGGGGTAATTCTGCCGCAGATGGGCATAATAATAGTATCGCTTCCCGTCAAAACTGCGGATTCCGATGCGCCATCCGCCGTATTGATTCCATCCCAGGGCTTCTACCGTGCCGGATTCAATACACATAATAGGTGTACCCACCAGCCCCATCATATCATGTCCCAGATGTCTTCGCTTATATCCATAGCTGCGGCTGACGCCAAAATCATCGTAATGTGTATAGTCAAATCCCCTGGCCAGAGGAAAATAACCTTTCAGCCCATACTTGCTTTCATAATGGCCATTCCCGCTGTCCTCCTCATATTCTCCCACCAGTCCGCCGATGGCGGCATCATAGGCGTCCAGATAATAAGGATAGTACTGCAATTTTTCCGTCAGTTCCTCCATAGTTTTTTCGCCTTCGGAGAGGGCCTGGGCCGCCTTTTCCATGGTCTTTAACGCGCTTTTGTCAAAAGATCCGCCTGTCTTGGCAGCCGTGTAGGCCAGCAGCTCCACCCAATGGACTTCATGTTCTGTACCATGGGTTTTCACGTCCCACTCATAGGCGCTGCACAGAGCCTCGTAAGACACCGTGAAATCCACCCATTTTATGTAATCTTCTTCTATGGCCAGCACGGAACTGCCTGCGGCTCTGCGCTCCTCCAGACGACCCCGCTGACCGGCCAGCACCGCCACCGCCATCACGACCAACAGGCATTCCGCCAAGATCCCTTTCTTGATCCGCATCCGATATTGATCTCTCTGTTTTTTATCCATTGCCTCTCCAGGTTGGTTTTCTCACTGGAAATATATGAAAAATGCGGAAAACTTATACCGCCCCGCATATCCAATCTGTCAGGATGCTGTCTTCTGTACTTCCCTTTCACCATTTTTTACAAATCCTTCAAACGCCCTGTTAATAAGCAAAAAAGGGCTGTCACAAAATCAATAAGTTATTACCATTGATTTTGCGACAAACCCTTTATTTTACGCCTGCTGCCACTTGCAACGCAGGAACGATCTTATCCTATACGGAATTATCCTACAACTCCGGCTCAATCAGTCCGTAGGTGTCACCTTTCCGCTTATAAACCACATTCACCTGATCCGTCTCCGCATTGCAGAATACGAAGAAATTATGTCCCAGAAGTTCCATCTGGATGCAGGCGTCCTCCGGATACATGGGCTTGATGTCAAACTTCTTGGTGCGCACAATCTTGACGTCCTCATCCTCCATGTAGTCGTTCTCCACAAAGGCTTTGCTGAAGGAACTGGCATTCTGCTGCTTGTCCACGATTTTGCTCTTGTATTTCTTAAGCTGCCTCTCTATGATCTCCTCCACCAGGTCGATGGACACATACATATCATTGCTGACCTGCTCGGACCGTATGATGCTGCCCTTCACGGGGATGGTCACTTCTATCTTCTGCCTTTCCTTCTCCACGCTGAGCGTCACATGTGCCTCTGTATCCGGATTAAAGTATTTCTCCAGCTTACCGATCTTGTCCTCCACTGCTGCCCTTAACCCCGGAGTTACTTCAAGATTTCTACCCACAATCACAAATTTCATACAGATCATTCCTTTCCGCATCTGTCTGCCCGGCACAGCATGAACAGGCCTCCATACATTGACACTTTGACCCGAATATCTATCGGGCAGATGCTGTTGATTTATTGTATAGAAAGTATATCATATTTTCATTTGTTTCGCAACAATTTAACCATTTTTTTACATGTTTTTGACATCTGGTATGTCAACAGAAAATTTACTTTTTCGACTTAAAAAGCAAATTTTGGGAAAAACGCACAAAACTCATGTTCTTATTTTTACTTCCCAAATTAGGCTTTTTGCGCCTTCAAACCTGTGGATAACGTGTATAACTCCGTGTATAAATGGGTTTTAACAGCTTTTGCATTTTAGAACCTGTGGATAACTCACACACGGAAGTGAATTTATAGAGTGACGGTATATCGGTTTTTCCACTTTTTTTGGTTAAGTTGCACAAGTTGTCCAAAACGCAATACTTTTTGCAAATTTTCTATTATTAGAAAATGGGAGCATCCCCCCTTTGGAAGATGCTCCCACTTAATTTATCCTGTATCTTATTAGAAAATACGCCGGATGGCCAGAATCTTTTTGTAATCCGCTCTGGAGATGATAATGCCGGTCTTGCTGTTGGATGCATGCACAATATTACCGTCACCGATATACAGAGCCACATGGCCGGAATAGCAGATCAGGTCTCCGGGCAGGGCGTTGGCCAGACTGTCCACCGCATACCCCTGCTTTCTGTCCGCAGAGGAAGAGTGGGGCAGCGACACGCCGAAGTTGGCGTATACGCTCATCACGAAGCCGGAACAGTCTGCGCCGTTGGTCAGGCTGGTACCGCCCCATTTGTAAGGATATCCCACAAACTGTACAGCGAAGTTGGCCACCGCCACACCCATCTCATTGTCGCCGCTGATGGTAACGCTGGAGGGATCAATGCCATGGCTGCTGCCCTGAGAAGCTGCTGTCTGGTTCTGGGCTGCCTGGGCCTGTCGGGCCGCTTCCCGGGCCTTCTGCCTGTCTGCCTCTTCTTTGGCCAGTCTGGCGGCTTCCTCTTCCCTGGACTCAGCCTGTACAAACTCCGTATGTAAATCCACATACTCTCTGGATACCCAGCCGTCGCCTTCCTCTGTATCCACCTTCACCCAGGTGTCTGTCTCCTCCAGCACCAGCAGGTCGTCCTCAAAGGCCACCATGCCCAGAATCTTACTCTCCGTGCTGGGCTCCTGGCGCACATACAGTCCGTCGCAGGTCACGGAAGCAATCCGGGTACCCACCTCCCTGGCCAGAGTGATGGCTTCCTCACCTGTCACACAGTACTCGCCTTTCACATAACCTGTCACATTGCCGGAACGGATCTGATACCAGCCGTTTTCCTTGGCCAGAAGCGTCCCCACAGAATTGTTATACAATTTTCCCACAATCTCACCGGACTCACTGGGAAGGCTTCTCACATTCACATAGGCGTTTACCTGGGCAATTACCAGGTTCTTGAACATCTCCTCCTCCTGGGCCTTCTCCTGAGCCACCGCCTGGGCAGCGGCGGCGGCTTTTGCCTCGTCCACCTGCCTTGCGTTCACAACGGTCTCAAGCTGTATGTTCTTGCCAGTCTGGTCCTGCAGGCTCTCCAGGCCCGTTCCGTTATCCAGCGCTATATTGATGCCGCCGCTGGGCAGCACCGAAGAAATTCCCTGAGCGGCCTGTACGTCCATGCTTACGCCGGAGCAGAGCAGGGCGGCGGATAAAGCAAACGCGGTAACCTTCACTGTATGTCTAAACATTCCATCCTCCATATATCACTGCAAATGTTACATCCACATTCAAATCATTACAAAATTGTTACATCCGACATTAACTATAGCACGCTCCGCACAAATTGTCAACACCCAGTATAAATTATCAAAAAACCTGTAAGTCCCTGTAAATATGGGGTTTTCCAGCTTGTCCACACAAAAAGAAGCCTCAAATATGGCTTCTTTTTCCAGCAGAAAATATTTCGTAATTTTTAATATTTTAATTTATCAAACCGTAATACTCCCGATCCATGCCGCGGCTGCCGTCACGGCATTGGCTCCGTCCGCCACCGCCGTCACCACCTGACGCAGCGGTTTCCGACGGATATCCCCTGCCACATAGATGCCGGGAACGCCGGTGGCGCCGTCCTCGCCTGCCGGCACATAGCCCGACTCGTCGCAGAGCGCCAGATTTTTGAGCAGTTCTGTCTCAGGCCGTATACCCACAGCCACAAACACGCCGTCTACGGACAGGATGCGCCGCTCTCCGCTTTTTAAGTCTTCCAGCAACACGCCCGTGACAGCCTCCTGGCCCTGGATCTCCTTCACCACATGGGAGTACAGAATCTCCGCCCCGGGCAATGCCCGCAGCTGCTCCTGAAGCACATGAGCCCCCCGCAGTTCATCCCGGCGGTGGATCAAATATACCTTCTCACAAAAGCGGGTCAGGTAGATGGCATCCTCCAGCGCCACATCCCCGCCCCCTACCACGGCCACCGTTTTGCCCCGGTAAAAGGCGCCGTCACAGGTGGCGCAGTAAGAAACCCCCATGCCCGACAACGCCTCTTCCCCCGGCACCTCCAACTGTGCGTGGTGGGCTCCCGTGGCCAGAATCACCGCTTTGGCCCGCAGATCCCCTTCGGTGGTATGAACTGTTTTGATCTCCCCCTCCGTAAGGCCCGTGACCTCCGCCTCCAGAAACGGCGCCCCCAGCTTGTCGGCATGTTCCCGGAATTTCACCCCCATATCAAAACCGTTTATTCCGGGCATTCCCAGATAATTATCCACTTCGTAGGTGTTCAGCACCTGGCCTCCGCTCATAGGGTTTCTCTCCACCACCAGCAGGCTCAGCCCTGCCCGCATACCGTACACAGCCGCCGAGAGCCCGGCAGGGCCGGAACCGATGATAACCAAGTCATATATCTCCTGCATATTCATTTCCTCCTAAATTTATAGTTCTGCGGATATCCAAAAAGCACATGGCCTCGGTGATGCAGACAAGTCCACTCCGGTGATCCAGGGAGCCCCGCCCCCCACGTCCCTGTATGCCTCACCACACTTCCCTGGAATAGGCTGCATATGGCATATAGCTTCTCCGCTTTTTCATGAGTTTATCAGTTTACGGGTGGAAAAGCAATGGGCAAATGTGCTATACTGACAGAGAGTCGACCGACTGTAAATAATTATATTGTAGCAGAAAGGAATTATATCGCATATGAATAAGACCGCATTGATTACCGGGGCGTCCCGAGGCATAGGACGGGCCATGGCGGAAACTTTTGCCGCCGCGGGATATGATCTGGTCCTGACCTGCCTGCATCATATGGAAGAATTGGAAAAACTGGCACAGGAACTGGAGAGCGCCCACAGCGTGGACTGCCGCTGTTTCACTGCGGACGCCGGGGATTGGGAGGCAATAACAGCCCTGTTCTCCCACATCCGCCGCCTGGACGTATTGATCAACAACGCCGGGATCGCCCATATGGGCCTGCTGCAGGATATGACACCGGAGCAGTGGCGCCGCATCATGGCCACCCATCTGGACGGCTGCTTCTACACCAGCAAATATGCCGTCCCGCTGATGCTGGCCCAGGGAGGCGGACACATTCTGAATATCTCCTCCGTCTGGGGCAATGTGGGAGCCTCCATGGAAGTAGCCTACAGCGCCGCCAAAGGCGGCATCAACAGCTTTACCAAAGCCCTTGCCAAGGAACTGGCCCCCAGCCGCATCCGTGTCAACGCCATCGCCTGCGGCGTCATTGATACGGACATGAACCGCTGTCTGTCGGAGGAAGATCTGGAAGCGTTGCGCCGAGAAATTCCCGCAGACCGCCTGGGCACCCCCCGGGAAGTGGCGGCCCTGGCCCTGCAGCTCACCCAATCCCCCGGCTATCTCACCGGGCAGGTCATCACCCTGGACGGCGGTTTTATCTAAAACCAGGGGCGCATTGGCTTTACTCCGCGCGGTCACAGTACGCCAGGTCTTTCACCACTTCTCCCGCCAGAATCAGCCCTGCCACAGAAGGGACGAACGCCACGCTGCCAGGAACCGCTCTCCGGCCCTCCGGGGGGATTTCCTCTCCCCTCTCCGGCGTCAGGGGCGGCTCCTGGGAATAGACCACTTTCAAATGCTCCACCCCTCTTTTTTTCAGTTCTCTGCGCATCACCCTGGCCAGCGGGCAGACGCTGGTCTGATAGAGATCCGCCACCCTGAAGGCGCTGGCGTCCAGCTTATTTCCCGCCCCCATACTGCTGATCACAGGCACCCCCGCTTCCTGAGCCTTCAGGACCAGTTCAATCTTGGCCGTCACTGTGTCCACTGCGTCCACCACGTAATCATACGCTTCAAAAGGGAACTGCCCCGCATTTTCCGGCAGAAAAAAGCAGGGGAAGACGCGCACCACCGCCTGGGGATTGATGTCCCTGATCCGCGCCTCCATCACATCCACCTTGTACCGTCCCACGGCGCTGTGAGTGGCGATCAACTGCCGGTTTATATTGCTCACGCTGACCTTGTCGCTGTCAATCAGGTCAAGCTGTCCTATACCGCTGCGGGCCAGCGCTTCCGCTGCATGGCCCCCCACACCCCCGATGCCGAACACCGCCACCCTGGCGGCCGCCAGCCGCTCCATGGCCTCCCCGCCCAGCAACAGCCGGGTCCTGCAAAATGCTTCTTCCATGCCCCATCCCTTTCCCGCCCCGGCACAGCCCGCCGCCAAGGACTGAACTCTCTGCCTGAATTAATCTTTATTGCTGTTCTTGCAGGATTGACAGTTATAAGCTAAAATCTTTATTTCAAGCGTTTTATAAATACTTCATGCTGATTTTTTGCCTTACATCCCAAAGCCTTAGCATATCCATGCCTTTCGTAAAAACGTACTGCTGTATCCGTCGTGAGGATGCTTGTATAAATCCCATGATCCATGAAATACTTTTCAACAAGATTGATCAGTGCGGTGCCGTGCTTCTTATTCCGAAACTCTTCTGCAATCCAAAACTCTCGTATAAAGCCGCAGGTTTCCTCAAAAAACCAACTTGAAAACTTCACAGGTCCGAACAGAATAAATCCGATGATTTTACCATCCTTAGAGGTTCTGACAAAAGCCATATTATCATCCTCATCATTCATTTCTTTGAACAACCCGTTCCAATCCCTGATCCGATAACCCAATTCTGAAAAATACTTCTTAAAAGCAGTTTGGAACAGCGGATTAGAGAAGTCAGTAATCGTTATATCAGAATAGAGGTCGTCATCCTTGCTTAAGTTGTACATAAGGTTATAGCAGTCAGGAACGTTTTCATCTATATATCCGGTATCCTCAAATCCAACCTTTTTGTACACCCAAAGTGCCGCAGCATCGTTCTTATTGACACATACCTCCACATGCCTGTACTTTCTTTCTTTAGAAAGTTCTGAAAGTATCAGGCGCAGCGCTTCCGTACCATAACCCTTATTTTGAAAACGCCGGTCAATCATAAACTGTTGCAAATCGTAACAGGCCGGCTCTTCATCCATATTCCTTACAAGCGCAACGCCAATGACATGTTCACTGTTGCATATGCCGTAAACTCTGGCATTACAAGAGCGATAGATATATCCTCTTGCTACAATCCCAACAGGTGTGGCAAGAAATTTTTTCTGTTCTTCAGTGACGCTGAGCGAAAAAATATCCAACCAGTTCTGCTCGTTAACATCAAATAATTTAACCATATTTAATCCTCCAGATATTATTGGAGGGTCAGATTTCGTGGGCCCTCCATACACGAATATTTTTCATATACGATCACCCCTTTCTATTTCTTTGCAAGAACAGCGATATTATTATCTCATATTTATTTAGGAGTTTCAAGGTGTCGAATCCAGTATTTCCGTTCAAGCTAATAGTGCAGACAGACTCTGCAAAAAAGAATAGCACCCGTTCACTTTTTGAGTTAGTGAGCGGGTGTATTTCTTGAAACCTTAAAAATCTCCTTTTTCGTCCTTTCAGCCGCTGGCCGGCCCCTCATACAGGGCGCTGACCCGGCCATCGGGCACTTCTTCCTCCACGATCCGCCGCATCTCCCTGTCGGACCTGGCATCCAGGCAGCGCATCAACAGACGTTCTTTCTCGCTCTCCGTCATCCCCGCAGGCCCCTCCAGCGCCGCCTCATTTTCCATCATATTCATGCCAAAGCCCAGGGGAACCTGAGACAGGGGATAGCCCGCTTCCGCCGAAACGCCAAATGCTATTCCGTTAAAATCCATATCTCCCATTCCTTTCCAATAAAATTAAACCTTTTGTTTCCATTATAAAATGCAGTCCTCCGGCTGATGTCAGAGGACTGCATTTAGCATTCCCTGGGCAGGGTATCTTATTCCCCGTCGCACTTATTGGTTTGTCAAATACTTCTCCATTAAATAAAACAGACCTTTTCTCCAACGCACCGTTCCCACCTTCTCAAAACCGCAGTTCCGATACAGCTTCAGCGCATAAGAATTCCGGGAAAACACATCCAACCGAATAGCCTCTACCCCCTTTGCGGCATTCTCCCGCTCCAGATGTTCCATGGTTTGCCGGGCGATTCCCCGATTTTGGAAAAGAGGATTCACACAGAGACGATGCAGAATGCAGCAGGACTTGTCCGGATATTTCCACGCCGCCCCTTCATATTCCGGATCGCACACCCCGTTTATCGTATAGATCACTGCCGCCCGGCCGGCCAAAGTCCCCACCGTCATCTGCCTCCGCCGGATATCCTGCTCAAAATCTTCCCGGGTGGGATACAATTCGTCCCACTGATCAATCCCCCGGCAGCTCATCTCCAGAGCGGCCTGCCTGACCAGCGCCGTAATTTCTTCCAGATCCGTCAATTCCGCCATCCTGTATTGTATGTCCATCTTTTTCTCCATTAATTCTCCTTGAAAAAATCCATTATTCAAGGGGTTCCAATGCCCCTGTGAACTTGTAATGGATAGTAAATCGTTGAATTTTCTGCCCGTCTATCTCTACGGGTTCAGAAACAATTTCTCCTTTATTCCGATTTTGGTTGCACTATGAAAAATCTGTGTGTAAGTTTCCGCTTGTTACTGCATTTAAAATGTAAACTGACTATTTACATTTTGTTTTCTAATGAAACCTATAACAATGCAAAACCGTAAAGTATCAGTTGTCCTTGGCATGTTTATTCTACCATACAAGCCAGCATAATTCCATTGAAGTTTTGCTAATCTGTCTTTGCTTTATTTCGTTCAATTATCATCTGCCTTGCCCGTTCCCTTTTCTCGTTACTGCCCCCCTCGGCTTACGGCAGCTGACGCATGATTTCGGAAAAGAATAGGTCTTAGAACCCTCGTCCTGCCCTGTCAGCTTGTATGTGTCGAAGATGTTGGATAGTGCGGAGGGAGGAAGAATTTAATGAAAATTCGATAGAAATATGCGTGTGATTGTGGTATTCTGTTAGAAGTACAAATCAGATTTGGAAGTATCAGCGTGAAAAAAATATATTGCAGCACAGTTGATATTGTTGCTATGGTTTTTTGTGGATATGACGGGATTGCGTTTTGGAGATAAATGTCTGGTTTTGAGGTCATATAAAGATGATGGTATATTCTTTCTAATTTATTTAACAGCTGTGATATTATTCATTGTTAAAGAACAAATTGGTAAATGGTTTGTAATTGTATGGCTTTCGATATGGTTTAAAAGAAATAGCTATTCCCGTTTTGTCTAAACATCAATTACCTCTATGCGCTCCATTTTTATGTAAAGGAGCAGGATTTTATGGGCAAGGACAGCAACACACAACAAAGAGCCACCTGGCAGCACCTACCCACAAAATAATCGTGGAAAGGCATTATGTAGGCACTGAAAAAATGGAAACGGTATTCAAGTATATGTGATACAATATCTCCATAGTTCTGTGAAGGCGATATTATGAATCATATCAGCAATTCTTGCTCATTTGGGCGGGAAAAATATATTTGAATCTCATTCATTTTAGCCCAAACACGGATATGTTCCCTATGAGCCCAATCATATAAAAAATGTTATTCCTTTAGGAGGTTTTTATGAAAGAGTCATTATATTTACACATTCCAGCTTATGAGGAGCTTTGGTATCGTCAGAAAATTATGCAGGATCCTGATACAATGAGTTATAACAAGGGCTATGACTTGAATTTCAATGACTATGATAGAGCAACAGGGTGCATTGATTTTTCCAAAAAGAAGTGGCCAGATTGGTACACCCATTTCATTGGGCAAGAACCTCATCGCTTTTATGCTTACATAGTCCGAGAATCCGATGGCGAATTTATTGGGGAAGTCAATGTTCATAGGAATGTGGATGCTGGTTGGTATGAGATGGGTATTGTTTTGGAAGCGAAATATCGTGGAAAGGGCTATGCTGTAGCTGCCTTACGGCTTCTGTTACAATACGCTTTTGAAAAAATTGGCGTTGAAGCCGTTCATAATGAATTTGAAGAGGAACGGAGCGCTGCACTGCAGACCCATCTATCCGCTGGTTTTACAAGATATCGGCAAGAAAACAGAATTATCGAATTATTGATTACCAAAGAACAGTACTTTCGACAAAAAGCCATCCGTTGCATGACTTCTGCAATCAGCAAAGTTCTTGCAGATAATCAGCCCTCCATTTATCTTTATGGTTCTTCTGTTCTGAATGATTTCAGATTAGGGTGGAGTGATATTGACATTCTTGTACTAACACAGAAACGCATATCACAGCCGCAAGCTGAAGAACTCGTAATGCTGCGGCAGAAACTATTAGAAAATGAAGCGGGCAATCCCTATTACCGCTCATTTGAAGGAGGGATGCTTACACTATCCGCATTCATTTCCCAAGAATCTAATTGTGTGGTTTACTGGGGAACCAGCGGTCAGCGAATTACTGATATATATCAATTTGACAGTTTTTGCATGACCGAGTTGTTGCAAAACGGGCAATTGCTGTATGGTGCAGATGTCCGTAACCAATTAAAGATGCCTAAATATGCTGCTCTCTATAATGATGTAAAAAAGCATTATGAGAGCATCCGAAAGTATGCGCAAACGACTAATCGAAGTATTTATTCTTTCGGTTGGCTTTTTGATATTGCCAGGGGGCTTTACACATTCCGAAACGGAACTGTAATATCTAAAACAGATGCAGCACAATGGGTATTAAATAATAATTTATGTCCTGTTACCGATGCATTAGAGCTAGCCTTAAAAATTCGGAAAAATCCGATGGCCTATCGTAACAATTCGGAAATTCTCAACTACGCAGAAACCCTTGGGTCTGCAATCCAGCAATTCGCTGATGTGTTAGAAAAGGAGTTGGGTTCTGCAATCACCTAAAAACACAGGCAGAGATAATGTAAAAATCTCTGTCTGTGTTCCCTTTAGCAGCAAATTAGTTCATTATTTACAATCTCCTGCGCAGTTTGCACTTGCCTCATCAGAGCGAGTCATAAACATGGCAAGCTGCATCACAAACCTTATAGGCAGTGCCGGATATTTCATTTGATTAAAATCCCCAGCAAAAAATAACTCTTTGTCAGGGTAATAAAATGCAAATGAACCTGTTGATCCGCTATGACCTATCAAATCACCCTGCCCCAAAAAGGAAGTGGAAAATCCGCCCATTTTTATTCTCATATAGC
>ERZ808054.916-NODE-916-length-20953-cov-7.415884_pt1 | contig 20953 bp, 26 predicted proteins | sample MGYA00380201_ERZ808054 | MGnify/ENA primary metagenome ERZ808054 (study PRJEB31490, sample SAMN06133419) | mouse gut metagenome | isolation source: Z5_2 | host: mice | place: China: Chengdu | collected 2015-05 ... | reverse complement strand
GACAGTATTTGAAACCTGAGATTTTAATTTGACGTTTTTGTGCGGGAGAAAGGAACTTTAGTTTGCTGGGCTACACTTTATTTCCCCGGCAGCAGGTGCTAGAAGGGAAGCGTGGCGGCAGTATCTGGAAGAGCAGCGCGGATATGACGCTGGAAGTTATGACCGCTTGAATGCCGGATGGGTGGCATACAATCAGAGTGCGGAGCAGACAGACCGATACAACCGGAATACTATCAGAGCTAGGGCGCGTGATCTTGAACGCAACAGCGATATGGCCAATTCAATCATAGGGGCATACCGCCGGAATGTGGTTGGGCATGGCTGGACTCTTCAAGCACGGACTGGCGAAGAGGAATTGAATCATAAAATAGAGGAGACATGGAAAGAATGGTGCAGACGTAAAAACTGTGATGTGACACAGGCGCAAAGTTTTAATCAGATGCTCAGGATGGCAGAGCGCCGGAAGAAGGTGGACGGAGGAATACTTTTTAAAAAGTGTTATACCAATGGCGGGATCCTGCCCTTTAAGCTGCAAGCCTTGGAAGTAGATGAATTGGATTCTGGAAGGGTGTCACCACACAGCGCGAAATGCCGCGTTGTTGGAGGCATTGAGTTGGATACATACAATAAGCCTGTCGGATATTGGATCAAGCAATATAATATAGATGGTTTTGGACAGATGGATTCGGTGTATGTTCCGGCAAAAGATATCATTTATTACTTTTCAAAAACCCGACCTTCTCAGATCAGGGAGATGTCGGATCTTGCACCCACAATCACAAGAGTAAGAGATGCAAATGAATTTATGACGGCAGTGAGCGTTAAAGAGCGCATTGCTGCCTGTTTGGCAGTATTTGTAAAGAAGATTATTCCTACAACAGGTGGATTCGCAAGGAACATAAATACAGAGAATCGGCAGCGCGAGGAATATGAAGGAAAAAGGATAAGTCCTGGCATGATCAAGGAGCTTAATGCCGGGGATGAAATACAGGTAGTAAATCCCGCTGGTCAGGCGACGGATGCCGCTAGTTATATAAAGCTTCAGCAGCGTTTAATAGGAGCTGGTCAGGGATTGAGTTATGAGGCAACAAGCCGCGACATGAGTCAGAGCAACTACAGCAGTGCGAGGCAGGGAATTATTGAGGATGGTCAGACCTATATAGAGGATATTGAACTGTTAAAGGAGGTAGTCCTAGATGAAGTATATGAAACCTTCATAATCACATGTGTCCTTTCAGGTATTTTGGATATTCCGGGTTTTTGGGAGGATAAGCGCAGATTTTTAAAACATGAGTGGGTGGCGTTGCCGAAACCGTGGATTGATCCGGTAAAAGAAGCTAATGCCACAAAAATAGCATTACAGACAGGACAAAAGACCTATCAGCAGATTGCAGCCGAGAACGGTAAGGACTGGAAAGAGCAGATCGATGAGACAGTTGCTGTTCTGGAATATGCTAGAAGTAAAGGTTTGGAGATAGGAGAGATTATATTTGATAAAACGAATGCAGAACTTATATATACAGATGAGAAACAGGAGTCAGAACAGAGCACAGTTACGGGGGATATTGTTAACCAGGGAGGAGGAAGTCAGCCCGCAGAGAACCAGACATCCTCAGGTGATAACCCAGGATAATCGGAGAGAAAATCAAATAAGAGCTTTTAATTTGGCGACAATTCGAGCGATTGAGGGAGAAGGGAATGAACGGAAGTTCATTCTTTCTTTTTCTTCGGAAGAACCCTACGAGCGTTATTGGGGGAAGGAGATTTTAGACCATAATCCGGCAGCCGTTGACCTTACCAGGCTTAACAGTATAGGCGTTCTTCTTTTCAACCATAACCGCGATAAGGTTATCGGTAAAATAAATCGCGCTTGGATTGAAAACCAGAGAGGCATGGCTGAGGTTGAGTTTGACACAGACGAGAGCAGCGAGGTCATTTTTCAGAAGGTAAAAAGCGGGACACTTAAAGGCGTTTCCATAGGATATAAGATCGGCATTATTGAAGAAGTAATGGCGAATAAGATATCCACCGACGGACGCTTTAACGGTCCTTGCGACGTCGCAAGACAATGGATGCCCTATGAGATAAGCATAGTAAGTGTCCCAGCGGATGCTACCGTGGGAGTAGGGCGAGAACTTAAAGGGAACCAGCAAGCTACGGAAACTTTAACTTGTTTTGAAGCGCAACTTCAAATAAATAAAAACAGAAAATAGGAGGTAGACCACATGACACCGAAACAGAAAAAAGAAGCCGCAATGCTTAAGCAGCAGGCCATTGTGAATGCTGCCAAGGCAGACGGGAATCGGGCGCTGACTGCGGAGGAGCAGGCACAGTTTAACGACTTGCAGCGCGAGATCGAAGAGGCCCAGGCAGAGATCAATAACCAGGAAAGAGGGCTTGCAGGAGGCACAGGAGCGCCGGCAGCGCCCCCGGCAGCAACACCCCAGGGAAACCCCGCCCCGACAGCAGGCATAGGAGTGCCCCAGGACGGACAGAGAGCCGCAGCAGAAGCAGAGCGTACCCGCGCAGCGGAGATCATGGCGCTTTGCCGAGATTTTGATATTGACCCTACGGAATATGTTCGTAATGGTTCCAGCATAGACCAGGTACGTAGCGCCATCCTTGATGGCATGAGGCAGATTGGTTCCCCGGTGGGCGTACAAGTCACCAGAGATGAAGAGGATACGTTTCGGCAGAGAGCGACGGATGCACTGATTCTTCGTGCAGGGATTCAGATTGATCACCCTGCGGACGGCTGTAATGAGTTCCGGGTGATGAGTCTTAGAGATCTGGGTATTGAGTGTTTATCTAGGGAAGGTCAGAATATAGGAAGTCTTTTAAGGATGAGTTCCGATGACCTTTATGGGGAATTGAGCCGACAATTTTATAATCCTTCTGCGGCGTTTCCCGCAATCCTTGACAACACAATCAGAAAAAGCATTGTGAATCTTTATAATGCAGTGCCTACAACATTTGAGGCGATTACTACAAAAGGCAGCTTAAAGGATTTTAAGCAGACAGCGGATCATGAATACGTGATTGGCGGAGTCGGGGATTTCCTTATGGTGCCGGAAAATGGAGAGATTAAACCGGATAAGCCCAGAACCGAACGCCTCCCGCAGCGTAAGCTGGACACCTATGGGAAACAGTTCAGTATGACCCGACAGGCGTTCATTAATGATGATATCGGTTTTTTGACCGAAGTTCCGGGACTCTATGCCACAGCAGCAAAGAAAACCATTAACAAACAGGTGTATTCCCTTATTTTCCAAAATATGAAAGTTTATGATGGTTTGCAGCTTTTCTGTGAGAAGCATAATAACGTGATGAAAAAAGGTTCCAAACCTTCTCAGGCGTCAATACAGGCAATGATCACAAAAATGAGTAAGCAGAAAGACCACTTTGGTGAAGCGATTTATATCACGCCGCAGATCATTGTGGTGCCTGTTGGTTATGAGTTTGACTTGAGCGTTATTTTCCATTCAACGCAGATAGTGGGAAGTAATAATAATGATATAAACCCACTGTACAATTACCCATTAAAGACAGTGCAGGATCCGGTGTTAAACGCCCTTGCTGATGGCGGCGTATGTCCATGGTTTATGTTTGGAAGTGGTGCAAGGGGAATCCAGGTCGATTATTTAAATGGTCAGGAAACCCCGACTGTAAGGCGCATGGAAGTTCCTGGCACACTTGGATTTGTCTGGGATATTTATCTTGACTGGGGGATTGCTGTCAGAGATTTTCGCAGTATGGCCATGAATCCAGGCGTACAGATTCCGTCGGAAGAAGAATAAGAGGAGGATTGAAGCATGAGTAAGGCAGCATTTTGGCAGAGAGGGGAAACACTCGACTATACGAATGATACAGATACAAAGATTGAAGCAAACACAGTGATTGCATTTGGTTCCCGTATTGGTGTTGCAGGGACGGATATTCTTCCCGGTGAATTGGGATCACTTCATGTTACAGGCGTTTTTGAGATGCCCAAGACGGACACAGAGGTTATTGAGATGGGGACAGAGGTATATTTTGACGGGACAGGTATCACAGCGGCAGCAGGTGATGAGGCAGAGATGGATTCGTCTGCATATCCGCTTGCAGGGTATGCGGCGCAGGCGGCAGCCGCAGCGGATACCGTAATTTTAGTAAAGCTGGGTGGCTGATGAGACAGCTTATAGCCATTTCTCCTATATTATTTGAAAATGCAGATTACAAACCAGGCGACAGGCTGCCGACACATAACGCTGATTTTGTAAATCTGTGGACAGAGAACAAAAGCGCAGTGTGGAAGAATACAGAAGAACCAGAGGAGAAAACGGACAAACCGGGAATACAAGCAAAACAGATGGCCGCGCCTGCCGGGCTTCCTGGTGATGCTTATCCTTCCGCAGGATCGGAGCAGGACTTAGTGGGAAAACCGCCGTCTAGGAAAACTAGAGGTGCACAGCCGGGGCCGCCCAAAGGAAGGAGGAAAAGCAGTGAATAGACCGCTGACTTTTAAAGCGCTTTTGAGGCAGGATGTAAAAAGCGTATTTCTCAATCCGGCGGAATTTGGAGAGGAACATATAGTTAACGGAAAACCCATGATGATCATGATAGACGATAACGAGCTCACAGAACGGGAGAAGCGGATGAAGAGTCATATGGACGGCATATACAAAAAGCAAACCCTTGTATATGTCAGTGCCTTGGACTTCGGCCCGCTCCCAGGAGTGGGGAAGCTGGTCAAGATCGACGGCATTACCTTTATCGTTGCTGACAGCTTGAATGAAAGAGGGGTGTATTCCCTGCATTTGGAGGCGAATAAAAATTGATAGAGATCACAGTAAACAGAAATACATTAGGACAGATAGAGACAAGGCTGGGGAGAATGCAGAACCAAGCGCCAAGTGTCCTGAAAAATGCAATTAATCAAACTGCGAAGCAGGCAAGAAAAGATCTTGCATCAGAGGCTCAGAAAAAGTATACCATTAAAAACGCAGGATTTAACAGGGCAATGAGGTTAAAATCGGCATCTGTGAGCAATATGGAAGCTGTGATCACTGCATCGGGAGCTCCGATTCCCCTGAAAAATTTCAGGGTATCCAAAGCAGGAGGACAGGTGAGGGCGCAGGTTGTCAAATCGGGCGGTCTGAAAGCACTGGAAGTGGGCGGAAGAAGGGCGTTTGTCAATAACATAGCCAAGAAAGGGCAGAAAAGGAAAAAGGATACAGCAAAGGGCAGCAAGGGGACACAGGTAAAACATATGGCTGTCGCGCAGCGCCTTACGGATAAACGTCTGCATATCAAAGAGCTGTACAGCAATTCCATTCCGATCATGATCGGAAATGAAGACCGTGTGTACGGCGTTGTGAAGCCACACATACAAGATAACCTGCAAAGAAACGTAGCGTACCAAATCAGCAAAGCTTTAGGAGGTTTATAAATGGTAGCATCATTTTTACAAAGTGAGCTTGCGGAGGAGTTGAAAAACATTCTTGTAGATTTCAGGCTTAGGAATCCGCAGGGAGAAAAGAGCAGTATCAATGTTTTCGAGCAGCTCCTGCCTGTGCCACAGCCACAGCTGTCTGGAGAAGCAGAATCATCTGTTGAACTTCTGGAAAATGGTCTGGTGGAAGAACAGACTGACCCGGATCCGTTTCCTTATATTGTGGTGCGGATAACAGACGGGGAGATCAGAGATGAGAATAGTGCCCAGACCGTGAGTGTAATGCTGCTGATCGGTGTATGTGAGCCGGATTTTGATAAGCAGGGGCATAAGGATATATTAAATATTATCACAAAAATATATGAACGGTTCGCAAAGATGCCAGTGTTGAATGGAAAGTATACCATACAGTACCCTATTTTGTGGGCTATTCAGGAAGAAGAATCGTATCCCTATTACTTTGGGGGAATGAGTCTGTCGTTTGAGACGGCAGCAGTAAGAAGGGAGCATCCATACGCATGAGTGATACAGAGAAAAAACAGACAGTTCGAAAAGAAACAGCAAAGAGAATCCCAGAAAAAACGGGTACCGTAGTATATATTGGACCAGATATTCCAGGAGCAAAGCAGTACACGACGTATAACGCCGGACTGCCGGATGTCCTGAAAGAAAAGATAAAGAAATATCCATATTTTGAATGCCTGATTGTGCCAGTTGAAAAGCTGTCACAGGCAAATGCAGAACTAGCTATGGAGGGAAGTGCGCTGAGCCTTCTTTATCGGAAAGCCAGTGAAAGATAACAGGAAAGGAGAAAAAAGATGGCATACGAACATGGTGTGAGGATGATAGAAAATCCGACAAGTCTTACACAACCGTTGCTTGGAACGGCGGCGTTTCAGGTAGCGGTAGGCGTTTCGCCGGTCAATCTGGCAAAGGATCCATATAAGTCAACCAATGTGGTAAAACTTGCTCACAATCTTACGGAAGCAAGTGAAGCAGTAGGATATTCTAAGAACTTGAAAGATTATAACCTGAACCAGAGTATCAGTGCGACGTTTGTAAAGTTTGCAGTCGGACCGATCGCATTGATTAATGTTCTTGATCCCACAAAACACAAAACAGACATTTCTGCGACAGAGTGTCCAGTCAATTCCATGCAGGCAGCAATAAATATAGAAGGAATTTTACTAGATACTCTTGTTGTGCAGAATGGAGAGACGAAGTTAAACAAAGACGAGGACTACATTGCTGGATTTGATAATGACGGGTTCGTGGTTATCACACTTCTGGAATCAGGAGCTGGAAAAGATGCAACGGTGTTGAATATCACAGCAGATCGGATTGACCCATCAAAGGTTACGAGTGAGGATATCATTGGAGGATATAATGTAAGCACAGGAGCGGAGAGCGGGTTTGAGCTTATCCGTCAGATTCATCCGCTTTTCGGAATGACGCCCGGGCTTTTAACTTCGCCAGGATACTCTAAGGATCCGGCGGTAGCTGCGGTCATGGCGGCAAAGTGCTTGAAGATCAACGGATTGTTTACCTGTGAGTGTATTGTAGATTTAGACAGTACACCAGAGGGGGCAGTAAAATATACAGATGTAAAGAGGCTTAAGGATACAGCCGGGATGACAAGTGAGCATATGCAGATCGTATGGCCTAAAGTGCGCAGCGGTGAGGAAGTTTATTATTTCAGTGCGGTTTATGCAGCGTTGACTGCCTATGTGGATGCTGTTAATGATGATGTGCCAAATCTTTCAGCTGGAAATCATGTTATACCAGTGACAGGAATCTGTCTGGACGATGAGGAAAACACAGAGGTTGTGATAGACCATGACCAGGCAAATATGATAAACAGTTTTGGTGTGGTTACGGCACTTAATTTCAATGGATTTCGTTCATGGGGAAACAACAGTGCAGCATATCCTATGACGACAGACCCAAAGGATCGTTGGTTTTGCTGTCGGAGGTTTTTCAGCTGGTGGGGCAACACGTTTATACAGACATATTTCCAGAAAGTAGATGCTCCAGCCAACAGCAGACTGATAGAAGCTATCTGCGATGCGGAGAACATCAGGGGCAATTCCTATGCAGCCCAGGGCAAATGCGCAGGGGCAAGAATTACATTCAGTGAAAAAGAGAATCCTATAACAGACATTTTAAATGGTAAGATTCTGTTCAGGCAGTACCTTGCGCCGTTTCCACCTGCGGAGGATATCTTAAATATTTTGGAGTTTGACCCAACTATGTTGGAAACAGCGTTAGGAGGTGAATAAGAATGTATAATATACCTTCAAAGATTAATTCGTTTAATATATATAAAGACGGAACAAGACTGGTGGGAATCTCTGACGAAGTGACACTCCCAGATTTTGAAAGTTTGACTGAAACCCTTAGCGGTCCCGGAATACTGGGAGAAATTGATGATCCTACACTGGGGCATTTTCAGAGTATGGAGATGGAGATACCATTCAGGACGATGGACAAAGATCTGTTTGTTTTATCTGATGATATATCGTCGGTAACTGTTACCCTGCGGGGAGCAGTCCAGTATACGGAAAACGAAACGGGAGCAACGGTATTCAAACCCATGAGAATTGTGGTTCGTGGAAAGAATAAAGGACTTACGGGCGGAAAGGCAAAGCAGGGAAGCGGGACTGCAAGCAGTATTAAACTGGAGCTGTTGTATATCTTGATCGAGATTGACAGCGTTACAGAGATAGAGCTGGACAAGCTTAATTTTGTTTATAAGGTACATGGAAAAGATTTATTGGAAGAAGTAAGGAGAATGTGCTGATGGAAAAGAAAATAGAGTTGGAAAAAGATTTAAAGCAGGAGGATGCTTATCTGATTGTGTTCAAAAAACCTTTTATCTTCGAGGGAGAAACCTATTCGTGTATTGACCTTAGTGGACTGGAAAGTTTAAGCGCAGCAGACATGATTGCAGTGAATAAGACTATGGAGCGCAGCGGCACGGTAAATGTATTGCCAGAGATGTCGCTGGAATATGCCTGTCTGATTTCGGCAAGGGCTTCTGAAATGCCAGTAGAGTTTTTTAAGGCGCTCCCGCCGAAAGAGGCGCTAAAGGTTAAAAACCGTGTAACAAATTTTTTGTACGGCGAGGATTAAAACTGGCAGACGGGGCTAATCTTCGCAAACTTACAATAAGGCTATCAATTATTTTACGGGCAGATTTCTGTATATTGGAAAATCTGCCCGTTTTTGATTTGGTAGAGATCGCGGAGGAGGTGGCAGAGATCTATGGCAGTGGGGCGGGGAAGAGAGCTGGAAATAGCTATAAGAATAGCAGGACGAGTTGAAAGCTCCTTTAAAAACGCATTGGGGGCGGTTACGAAAGGAGTCGGTTCTCTTTCAAAAGGCTTGGGAAACATTACAAGCACAATCCAATCAGCTACAGCTGCCGCCGCTTCGGTGATAGCTTCTTTGGGAGAATCTGTAGTAAATGTCGGTAAAGAATTTGAAGGAGCTATGAGTCAGGTCGCTGCGACAATGCTGATTGACAAGACCACAGCAGAAGGGAAGAAATCTTTAGAGACACTGGAGAACGCGGCCAGGGAGTGTGGGGCAAACACCGCATTCTCTGCTACGGAGGCGGCGGAAGCTCTGAACTATTTAGCCCTTGCAGGATATGACGCGGAAAAGGCGGCGACAGCGCTGCCGACGGTGTTAAAACTTGCGGGGGCGGGAGCGATGGACTTAGGAAGAGCTAGCGACATGGTGACAGACAGCATGAGCGCCCTTGGGATCGAGGCAACAGAAGAAAAACTTACGCAGTTCTCAGATCAATTAGCGCAGACGGCAAGCAAGGCGAACACCAGCGTTTCACAGCTAGGAGAAGCAATTCTGACTGTAGGAGGAACTGCAAAAGGACTCTCAGGCGGTACTGCAGAGCTGAATACAGCCCTTGGCATCCTTGCAGACAATTGTTTGAAAGGTGCGGAGGGAGGTACACATCTAAGAAATATCATACTGAGTCTACAGAGTCCGACCGACAAGGCGGCAGAAGCGCTGCAGGGACTAGGCGTTGCAACATACAATTCCGAAGGCAGAATGCGTGGTCTGAATGATATTTTTAAGGATTTGAAAAATGCAATGGGGGATATGAGTGATGCCCAGAAGGACAGTATCATATCAACATTGTTTAATAAAACGGATCTTACAGCGGCAAATGCCATGTTGTCAAATTGTGCAGGACGATTCGATGAGCTGTCAGCAGCAATTGAGAACAGCGCCGGAGCTTGCGAAAATATGTATGCGATACAGCTTGATAACCTGGAAGGGGATATACAGATCTTAAAATCCGGTTTACAGGACCTTGGCATCAGTGTCTATAAAGATCTGAACAAACCACTGAGAGAGATGACCCAGCTAGCCTCCCGCATGGTTGGGAAACTGTCTGCAGCATATAAGGACGGCGGCATGGAGGGTATGGCGGGTGCAGTGGGGGACTGTCTCGCAGAAGTAGTCAAAACGATAGCGGGTTATGCACCAACAGTGATAAAAATGGGAATAGATGTATTCACCAATTTTATCAACGGAATTATGGCGAATGCTGATCAGATTGCTGGTACGGCAGTAGAGCTCATTAGTGTGTTTACTGGGAAGCTAAGGACGTTACTTCCACAGCTGATATTTGCAGGCATTGATATCATTGTGGAGCTTGTAAAGGGGATTACTGGACAGCTTCCCCAGATTCTACATATGGGTACACTGGCAGTAGTAAATTTTATTAACGGATTAGGCCAGCGGCTGCCCGATATCATAGCGACAGCGCTAGCGCTGGTGCGGGCACTTGTACAGGGTATAGCGGAAAATGCGCCGATGTTGATACAGAGCGGTATACAGCTGATCATTTCTTTGATTCAGGGAATTGTTGATAATCTGGGAAGTATTGTACAGACGGCAATCCAGATCTTAATTACATTAGGTATAGGACTGATACAGGGCATACCACAGCTTGTGGCTGCCATACCGCAGATATTGTGGGCGATTGGCAAAGCGCTGTTGGACGTGGGCTTCTGGATTGATTTGGGAAAAGGGATTATCGAGGGAATTGTTAACGGGATTCTGGGCGCCGGAAAGGGAATAGGAAATGCAATAAAAAGCCTGTTTACATTTGGAAAGTCAGACAGTTCTAAAGCTGCCAAGAAAAGCAGCACATCGTTTGTCAGCAGTCTAACAAGCGGGATTACTGGAAGCGCGGGCAAAGTATCAGCGGCGGCGGACGGCATGACAGCAAGTGTTTTTGGTAGTATGGATGTCAGCAGTCTGTCAGCGGCAGGAAGTCAGGCAGGCGCGGCGTTTTCAGCAGGTTTGAACGGAGAACTTGCAAGGAGTTCTATAAGTGCAGGAAGTGTCATGAATGTCGGAGCACCAATAATGGATACATCGGGTTTTACAGCTGCTATGACGACTGCGGGCTCAGACGGGGTGGCATCTGTCAGCACAGGCATTACAGGAAACAGACAAGCAGTCACTCAGGCAGCTGGAGTACTCGGAAATGATGTGAATACTGCTTTGGATAATGGTTGGAATCAGGCAAATACGAGTGCACAGACAGCGATGCAGCAGCTCACACAGACTGTTACTGATGCCGCAATTGCCGCGGCAGATGGAGTAAAATCAGCATTTGAAAGTATGACCATCACAATACCAAAACCAAAGATACCGAACATCAATGTGTCTACAAATACAGTGCCTTATGGGAATGGTGGCAGTGTGAGTGTACCTAAATTTTCTGTAGCTTGGAATGCTCTTGGTGGCATTTTTAACAGACCTACGATATTGAATACACCATCAGGATTACAGGGTGTAGGTGAGGCAGGACCAGAGGCAGTTCTTCCACTTAATACACTTTGGATAAAGATGAAAGAAATATTGGATGAAGCAGTTATGACAGACAGCGGGGAGTCCAGGATAGGTGTTTTAACAGAGAAGCTGGGAAAGATTAAAACTGGTGGCAACATTCATGCGCAACAGATTGCAGGAGCCGAAGGACCCACAATACAGTACAACCCAGTCTACAACTTGTATGGAACTGCCGGGAAGGAAGAAATCGCAGAAGTTGATCAAATGAACCAGGCGAAATTCAACAGGATGATAAAACAATATGAGCGAGACAAGCAGCGTCAGAGGTTATAGGAGGTAGAAATATTGGCAGAAACATATGTCACGATGCAGGGAGAGACCTGGGACCAGATCGCGTATAAGATATATGGGCGTGAGAAACATGCGGATTTTTTGATGTCACATAATTATCCGCTGCTGGATATTTTGGTCTTTCCAGCAGGCATGATAATGAATACACCAGATCTGCCGAAGCATAATAACAGCGAATTGCCTTCATGGAGAAACAGGGTAAAGAGTGGGGCAGGATTAGATCCGTATGATAATTATAATGGCAGGAGGAGGGCCACATGAGTCATGAGAGACCTAGACAGGCAAGTGTAAGGGTGACGTATCAGAGACAGGCAGAAGTCGAAGAACAAACGGAAGAAGAGAACGGAAAACAACCCGAAGAGAGTGACATCATAAAGCAGTATCCCGCCGCTGTCATGGCAGAGTATAATGAAGGATTTACGTATACAGATTCTGCATCGGGAGAAAGTGATACCATAAGTATTACCTTAACGAACATAGACCTTCGCTGGTTAGATCAGTGGATGCCCATGAAAGGAGATAAACTGGCAGCGGAGATTGTGACAGAGAGCTGGAAGAGAACTGGAGAGGAGTTATGTTTTGACTGCGGCAGATTTTGTCTGGATGACTTAAAATATACAGGACCGGAACTTACGTGCACAATCAGCGGTGTGTCTGTGCCAGAAAGCAACGCGTTTCGGAGCACAGGCAGGAGTAAGACATGGAAAAAAGCAACGCTTATGGAAGTGGCGGAGGAGATTGCCGGAAAGTATTATCTGGAATTGGAGTATACAGGGGAAACAATCAAGCTGGGAACTATAGAACAGGATAACGAATCAGACAGCAGTTTTCTAAAAAAACTTTGTCAGGACTACGGAATGGCGGTCAAGATTTACAGCGGAAAAATAATCATATATGACAAAGGCAGTTTTGAGGATATGGAACCCATAGCTACTCTGAAACCAGAGGAGCTGCAAAACTGGACTTACAATACGACGCTGGTCGGAACGTACACAAGCGCGACGATTCAGTACACTTCGGGCAAAGATGATAAGGTGACAAAGTGCACTGTTGGTGATGGGAAAAGAATCCTGAATATTAATGAAAAGGTTGAAAGCCTGCAGGAAGCCCAGACAAAAGCTTGTGCGAAAATAAATGCTGAAAATGAGAAGGCAGAGACGATGAGTGTAACAATTATGGCTGATCACAGGATTGCAGCTGGCAGTACCATATGTATAGAAGGGCTATATCAAGCGGATGGAAAATATTTTATTGACAAAGTGACGCATAGTATAGGTCTTGATAAGGTTTATACTATGGAGCTTGATCTTCATAAGTGCCAGGAACGTATTAAAGATGCAGAAGTATTGGAAGAATACCAAGGACAGGAGCAGACAGATGCCGGAGATATGTCCGAGGTACCAGATATGCCGGAGATAAAATTTGCAGCAGGTGATAAGGTCATTGTGAACGGTCCAGCTTATTGGGGCAGCAATGGCGGCAAGGCAAACCACTGCAGTAATAGGACAATGTATGTAACACAGTTTAAGCAAGAAAGCACATATCCGTATGGTGTTGCGGTACACAGGGATGGAACCCGTTACGGTTGGTGTGCGGAAGACAGCCTGCAAAAAGCATAGGAGGCAAAACGATGAGCAGCGGAGGAAACAGAATTGGTACCGTGAGCAGCGTGGATTCAGAAACAGGAATGGTAAGCGTGCTATATGAGGACAGAGATGGCGAAGTTACGGAATTGCTGCCCTACGCTACTTTTAATGATGAATATAAACTCCCACAGCTGGGGGCAAAAGTGGTAGTGATGCATCTTAGTAATGGCGGAGAGATGGGGATTGTGCTCGGAACATATTGGAATGAGTATAATGCAGCAGGCAGTCTAGGCATTTATCATAAGGAAATGGGCGGCGGCGCGTATATGAATTATAAGGATGACGAACTGCTGATAGCGGCAGAGCATCTGCGCATCGCCTCTTTAAATGCTGATGAGGGATTTCAGGATTTTGAGGTTGAAGAGCTTTTGAAAATCATACAGGATCTTAAACATCGGATTGAAGAGTTGGAGAAACAATTAAAACAAGAGGAGTGAGCACATGGCGATCGGACATATTGGGCAGACAGTCGTGTTTGAGACGAGTGATGCCAGAATCCTAAATTTCACAAAAATGCAGCGGACTGTAAAGGGGCGCTGGGCATCACATTCCATTGTGGGCAGTAAACCGAAAAAACAGTTTCTAGGACCGGACGCAGAGCAAATCACATTTTCGATAACACTCAACGCTGAACATGGTGTGAAGCCAAGAAAAACCATTGAGAATATAGAGGAGCTGATTCAGACAGGCAGTCCACAGACCGTGGTTATCGGCAGCAGGAAAGTAGGTCAGAATCAATATGTTGTCACAGAAGCTAGCGAGAGCTGGGACACGATCTTAAACAAAGGGGAAGTAGTAAAGATTACTTGTGACATCACCTTGGAAGAGTATCTGTAAGGAGGCGTGGGAAAATGTTTCACACACCGGAAATATCTTTTATCGGATTTGATTATCTGAATGCGACAAAACTTGAAGAGATGCGTAGAAATTTAAGCCTGCTTTATGAGACGTTGGAAGGGTCCTGCCCGGGAGATCGCCTTTTTGGACTGAATCCCAGCTTCCTTGATGCGCCGATGAATGTAGCCATTAATCTTTTCGCATTGGAAGTGATAGAGAAAACGGAGATCTACGAGGAAAAGGCAGAGATTGTCAGTATAGAGTATGAACATTCTGCGGATGGAAAATTGACACCGAAGATTGTGATTGGTAAGAAGGAGGTGGATGAATTTGTCTGACAGTATGGATACAATTAATCATTTGCCGGATATATCATTTATTGACGGATTAGCCTTGGAGGATATTCAGAATAAAATGTTAAATGATTTCACAGCAAAATATCAGGAGATCACAGGAAAGAAGATACAGCTGTCAAAGTCGGATCCAAATCGTATCATCATGCTGGGCTGTGCACAAATTATTTATCAGGGGTTACAGCACATAGACAAAGCTGGGAAGATGAACTTTTTGAAATATGCCTATGCTGATTATCTTGAACATATGGGAGCACTGAAAAAGGTAACAAGGAACCCGGCAGGCTTTGCGCGTGTTCCAATTAAATTTACACTTGCCAAAAAGAGAGAAGCAGCTACAAGCATACCTGCTGGTACCAGAATAACGGCTGCCTATGAAGTGTATTTTGCCACTGTTGAGTATGCGGAGATACCACCAGGAGCAACAGAAATTATCGTTATGGCGCGCTGCACGAAAGCAGGAACGGCAGGGAATGATTTTGCACCCGGAGAGTTTACGACGCTGGTAGACCCGATCGGTTTCGTTGCAAAAGTTGAAAATACTGAAAAAAGCACCGGAGGTACTGAGACGGAATCAGATAGGAACATGGCAGAGCGGATTTACTTAGCGCCTTCGAGTTATTCCACGGCAGGACCAGATGACGCCTATGAATATTGGGTGAAGAACAGTAATCCGATGATCGGGGATGTAAAAATTACAAGTCCAGTACCGGGGGATGTGGATATCCGGTTTGTAATGGCAGACGGGACGGTACCGGATGACACAACCATAGCGGCAGTGGCAGAAGCAGTAAACCAGCGGGGGAGGAGACCGCTGACGGACCATGTGCAGGTAATGAGACCGGACATTGAGGAATACAGCATTGATGTGACATACTACATTAATTTCAGCGACAGCAGCACGGCAGCAGTTATACAGGCGAAGGCAGAAAACGCTGTAGAAGAATATAAACGCTGGCAGGATTCCAAAGTGGGAAGAGACATCATTTCTGATGAGCTGACTGCCAAGATGAACAGTGCAGGTGTAAAGCGGACGGTGATACGATCGCCGTCATTCCGTATCATAGGGGAAACGGCAAAAGCTCAGTGTACGAGTGTGAATGTCATCTATGGAGGGCTTGAAAATGATTAGTTATTATGATGGTCAGCTGGCAGACATCATGCCCGGAAATATCACAAGGAATCCTGATGTGAAGGCGCTGAGCTATGCGTTGCAACAGGCGTGTCAACTCCTATACCGTTACAGCCAGAAACTATATATATATTCCAGACTGGATGAACAGCCGGAGGAAATTATAGATCTTCTGGCTGTGGAGCTTCGGACACAGTATTACAATGCAGAGCTGGACATAGAGACAAAGCGGAGCTTGGTGCGTAATACCTTGATTTGGTATATGTCTGCGGGTACGCCGGCAGCAGTAGAGGAACTTGTCGCTACAGTTTTTGGCGAAGGAAGCGTAAGCGAGTGGTATGAATATGGCGGTGCACCATATACGTTTAAAATTAAGACCAATGCTATGATGATGGGAGATGAGATTGAGTATTTTACCAAACTGATTAAACGAGTGAAGAATACTAGGAGTCATCTCGAAGCCATTGAGTTTAACAGGACGACGGAAGGGATCATTTATGCAGGATGTGCACAATCAAGTGTTTTTATCTCGCCAGTAATAAAGGAAGGATACAGTGAAGAACGGAAAGTAACACAATATATGATTTTAGGGAGCGGCCAAAACGTCGTTATGCTTCCTGAGACAATAAAATAGAGGAGGTAAATATATGCCGCAGCCATATATCAACGCAGTGATGACAAACGCCGGGGCTGAAATACTGACTCGCTCCCAAGCAGGTGAGGGAGCTGTCATATTCACACGGATTGTAACTGGTGATGGAAAATATGAGGACAGTGAGAAAAACATAACAGTTTTACAGCGTATGACAGATCTAAGAAGTTTAAAGAACAGCTATAGACTGTCAGGAATAGAAAAGATAAATGAGTTTACGGTGAAAGTTACGGCTCTGATTTCTAACGTAGATCCTGTTACACACAAAGCGATTGTGACAGAGAGCTATAATATTAATGAGATGGGGCTGTATGCCAAGATTGCAGGAGATGAACAAGATGTTCTTTACAGTGTCACAGTTGTTTCTGGTTCTATAGGTGATTTGATGCCGCCCTATAATGGTGATAATCCAGCCCAGATCATCCAAGGATGGGCAGCCACAATAAGCAATACTGCCGAGGTGTCCGTAGATCTTCCAGTCGGAGCAGTAGCGCTTGTCACAGACCTTGAAGCGACAAACAGAGAAGTGCAGTTAAACAGGAAATTGATAGAGATGAATGCCATAAACATACTCGCTCTGGATGTTGCAGTCACTATACTTCAAGGTGCTGTGGTTGCAGGTACTACAGAAAACATTTGTGTAGAAACGTTTCTGGATATTTCTGATATTACAATAGAGGATGGTATCTACGATGGCAGTAATAAGAGATTGTATGCGTAAAAGGAAGGGAGAACAGGATGGCAAAATTACTGAGCAGATTGCCAGTTGGGGCATTGGTCAAGGATACGGGAACGACATACAATGGAGTACCTATTGTCTGGCAGGTTATGGAGCATGGACATGAAGGGGACCCGGAAGGGTCTACGGCGTTGATAGCGCAGAAAGTGTTAATGGTAAAATGCTTTGATGCGCCAGAACCTAATAACAATAATACTAGTATTCAAAGATTGGGAAATAGTCGTTATCTTTATAGCAATATTCTACAATGGTTAAATTCTGATGCAAATGATTGGTATAATCCACAGCATGGTGCAGATGAAGCGCCGATGAATGGGAGTCTATATAAAGATAAATACGCTCAAGAAAAAGGGTTTTTATCATATTTTAGTAGCTCGTTGAAGGCAGCAGTTTTTACAGTGACTAAAAGAACATATTACAGTAGTGAACAATTTAACGGAGTGTATGACGATGTGCCACGTAAGGTATTTTTACTTGGTCTGGGCGAAGTTGGTCTTGAGGAGAATGTATTTGTTGATGGATCGCTTAAACTGCTCGATGAAGGTAGTATTTATGAGATTTTTAACACAGCCAGTAATCGTATATCTTTTCCTACTCCAGAAGAAACAGCTATAACGAATAATTCTGTTATAAAACCTACAGAGTCAATAGAATGGTGGATGAGAACAGGTTCCGGTGATAATACATGTTGCGCTATAAATAAAACAGGAGAAATTACAAGACTTGCTCCAAGTGGCTCAGGTTGGATAGGAGTGCGTCCAGCTTTTACAGTTCCGTCTATGATATATGTTTCAGACACTGAGGATGATGAGGGAATATATACAATATTATGGAATTTGCCGCCAGTCATTACAACAGATGATATGAATTTGGGCACAAAAAGCGCACCATTCACTATAAGATATACAATTGATGATCCAGATGGAGATAATGTGGATGTAACCATAAGTATTGACGATAAAGTCGTACAAAACATTTCAATAATAGACCAGTCCCAGGAGTATAGTTATACAATAAATCAAACAATATTTGATTCATTAGAAAATGGAACACACGAAATTACAATCACAGCGGATGATCTCAACGGAAATGAAAGCAGTATAGTTATAAATTTTAACAAATTAACCATTCCAATAACCATCACAGGGACAGATCTTTTGCTGGGGAATGTTTGGCAGACACCTACCTATACATATCAGATCAGTGGTAGTGACATCAATGTAAGATTTCATATTGTGGAAGCGTTCGACGATGAAATTATTCGGGAGATTACAGATGCCTCATACGATACGGACATTACAGCAGATTTTTCAGGTTTTGGGGAATTGTCAAACGAGGATACTCATGTATTTACCATAACAGCTACAGACGCAAATGGTTCCATGGCAGTACGCACAATTACATTCACAAAGCTTGGAGATAAGATTGTATTCTACACCAATGCTGTAGAGACAGACGAAGCGGCATTGAAGATTATAACAGAGGTAAGTTATACAACTGAAGGGAGTCCTGTAATTAAGGTAGAGGCTACAAACAACGCGGCTGCAACAACGCCAGTATGGGAAGATATGACCAATGAATTTTTAGCGCGAAATTTCCATACGTTTACAAACAAGCCTACAGATGGATTTGGCGTATCTGTCAGAGTGACACTTACCAAAAACGCAGAGACAGAACGTATCTATATTGATTCTATGGGATTTTCATTTTATTAAGGAGGAGGAAAAACGGACGATGAGAGCGATCACACAAAAGCCGTTATCAAAGGTGCACCAGATTTTGGATCCAATGGAGCAGTTAAAGGAACAAATTGGTGATATCAAAGACCTAAAGACAAATGCAACGGGAAATGTCGTTGACGCAGCTAATGAACTATTGCGCAGATTGATTATAACGGATACCTGTGGAATGATTGGGGAAAGGGGAGCAGAAGTTGAGATCCAGGACCTGTTAGACGAAATCGCAGACCGTGTGATGGAGAAGCTGCTTGAAAAAACGGGGGACAGCCAGGATAATATTGTCACATTTACAAGTAATGATAATGCTGATGCGGAATCTTGGACAGATGTGTCTGTACTGAAAGCAAAAGAGACACACAAGTCATTGCTACAGAAGATATCTACGATGTTTAAAAATATACGGTTTCTGTACAAGAAAACGAAGAAACTGGAGATAGATGACAAGATAAATATAGCGAGATTCAAGCGGACAAGTAGTAGCAGTACTCAATATGGTATAACTGTTAATTCGCACGCACCTGGGGATTTATCTATTAATGTCGGAAGTGCAAATGATACGTCTGGAAAAATAGATCTGCCATTTTCGTTCGGATTTGATGCCAATGGAAACGCTGGTTTTAGAAAGCCGGGTGCTGATACAGTGACGCCCTTTCTAAGTCGCCTGCAATATGATAATGTTGCTTTTGCGATTGCTCATAGAACGTTGAGTGGCAATATATTCTTTAATAAATTATCTCAATCGTCAAATAATATTGAAATAATAATTTTGGGTCAACCAAGTTCGACTAATAGTATGAGTGAGACTGCAATATTGATTTTATCAGATCAAACTGAATATAAAAAAACTAAATATAAGTCAGAAGAACAGTATTCCTCATTTGCAGAATCTATTATAGCTTTTTTTAAGGGAATATGTTGGGTAAATGTATTTGAACTAACAGAAGACGATATGATAGAGATTATAGGCGTCAAAAAAGGATATACACTATATCATGGTTTCATTGTAGATAATACAAACAACAGGTTTTATATGGTTTAAAGTATAAAGAGATTGAGAATAAGTCGTTCAATAGAATATTAAGAATGAATGATAGGAAAGTTAGAGAAAGGAAGATCATATGGACGAAAATAATTTTATTACGCGAAGGGAACATGAGGAATTTGCCAGACGACAGGATGAGGAGAACCATCGTCAAAACAGGCGTATTGGAGAACTTGAAGAAACTGTCCGTCAGATCGGGGTGTTGACAAGTTCGGTCGAAAAATTGGCAAGCAGTATGGAAAGCATGCTGAAAGAACAGGAGAAGCAGGGAAAACGTCTGGAAGTCCTTGAGGGGCGGGACGGTGAGATGTGGCGCAAAGTAACAGGATATATCATCACTACGGTTATTGGGCTTGTCGTTGGATACATATTCACCCGGATAGGTATGTGACTATGTGTATAGAGAATGAATATGTACAGCAGGAACTGAAACAAAAACGGCACAAAGCAGTTAAGAGACAGGATCGTATGCGGCAGAGAAAAAAGAAAAGGATGAAAGGTTTGGATAAGTATGTGATTTTCTGCTTTGTTATCCTGATTATCTATACCGCGGCACAAACAATTGTGACCATAAAAACAGGCGTGGAGTCCTCAACTCTCACGACCTGTTTTTTTAGTGTTTTCGGTGGGGAAGTGTTACTATGCGCGATCATTAAACGATTGAAACTAAAAAGTGAACCAAATAAAAATGAAAGTGAGGACAATTATCAATGAATGAGATTTTGTTTGAATTATTAAGGCTGTTTGTATTATTGGCTGTATTTGTGGTGACTTGTTACCTCATCCCATGGATTCGGGGAAAGATTGGACAGGATCGACTCGATGAGATTTCGAAGTGGGTAAATGCCGCAGTTCTGATGGCACAGCAGGTATATTCTGCTAAGACTGGTGCTGAGCGGAAAGCAATTGTTATTGACATGCTGCGGAATATTCTGACTGCCAAGAACATTTCGATATCTGATGATCAGATTGACGTATTGATAGAAGCCGCAGTAAAAGCAATGAAAATGAAGGAGGGAACTGACCATGGCAACAAAGAAACAGGTCGATGAGTTTATTAAGAAGGTAGCGCCGATCGCACAGGCAAAAGTGTCAGGCAGGGATAAATGGTCCCTGCCTTCTGTATGCATAGCGCAGTGCTGCTGTGAAAGCGCCTATGGGACAAGCCCCAAAATGATGCGTGCGAATGCCATTCTAGG
>ERZ808054.914-NODE-914-length-21021-cov-9.087137_pt1 | contig 21021 bp, 22 predicted proteins | sample MGYA00380201_ERZ808054 | MGnify/ENA primary metagenome ERZ808054 (study PRJEB31490, sample SAMN06133419) | mouse gut metagenome | isolation source: Z5_2 | host: mice | place: China: Chengdu | collected 2015-05 ... | reverse complement strand
TTCCATTCCTGCAATTCCGCCGCCGACAACGGCAATCTTCTTTTTCGTATCTGCTTTACTGATATTGTAATGATTTTCCATACCGCATCTCGGGTTCAGTGCGCAGGAGATATCTTTTAAAGCCATCTTTTCAAAATCAAACTGGACGATTCTGGCAAGACATCCGAAATGACAAGAAATACATGGGCGGATATCATCAAGTCTTTCTTCTTTGAACTTATTCGCCACATCCGGATCCGCCAATAACGGACGGCCCATACCCATCATATCAATCTTACCTTCCGCGATCGACCGGTCTGCCAGGTCAGGATCATCAAAGCGGCCCGCACAGATGACCGGGATGTCCACTTCCTTCTTAATAAGGGCAACATCCTCCAGATTGAGCGCCTTCGGCATATATACCGGCGGATGCGGCCAATACCATGCATCATAGGTACCGTTGTCGCAGTCTAACATATCATAGCCTGCATCCTGCAGCATTCTTGCAGCCTTCTTGCTCTCCTCGTAATCCCTTCCGAACTCCTTAAATTCTTCTCCCGGAACCGCTCCCCGGTTAAAGGCTTTTGTATAGCTTTTTACAGAGTAACGCAGTGAGACAGGGAATTCCTTTCCGCATCTATCCTTGACGGCCTGCACGATCTCGGTCGCGAACCGCAGACGGTTCTCTAAGGAACCTCCGTACTCATCGGTACGCTGATTATATGAAGAGATCGCAAACTGATCCAACAGATATCCTTCGTGGATCGCATGGATCTCGACGCCGTCGACGCCGGCGTCCTTGGCCGCTTTGGCGCCAGTCGCAAACCATTCTACATACTGATGGATCTCTTCTACGGTCATCTCTCTTTGCATTTCTCTCGGATCCCATACATTCGGGAGCGCAGAAGCCGCCGGACCTCCGGGAGTACCAGCTCTTCCTGACATAGCCGAGATCATAATAAATACTTTCGATCCATATCGGTGAATGCCGTCCGCCAGATATTTCGTATTCTCCGTATATGTAGCAGGATTATTTACAATGGAAGGGAGAAATTCTCCGGGCGGAATCGGAGCAATTCCGGTAATGATCAGTCCGGTGCCGCCCTTCGCCCTTTCAATGTAATAGTCTGCTCCATCCTTTGTGTAGGAGCCGTCCCTGTTCATCATACGGGGAGAAAGTACGCCCATTGGCATCAGTGCAATTCTGTTAGGAATCTCCACGGTGCCGATCTTTACAGGTGAAAATAAATGATTGTAAGCCATAAATTACCTCCTGATAGAATAATGGTGTAGTCAAGAATGACCTTTGTATGAATAACTACAAAATTTACAATTTTCATACCACTTCTCGACATTTTTTTGGTTAATTTTAGTATAGCATTATTCTGCGAACCTGAAAAGATTATATTATCTATTTCCTTGTTTTTATAAACTTTCACCACCCATTTTGCTCACTTCTAATAACTCTTTTGCGATTTGCTCGACGTGAGAAAAAGTTTCCTCTGTCATTCCTGTGATTTCGCTTTGATTATTTGCTTTTTCTACAATGGCGTCCGCAAGATTCTTTGAATTTTTCACAAGCTCTTCCATCTGGTCTGACATTTTTCTTACATCTTGGCTGCACTGCTTTGTCTGATCGCAGTCCTTTGAAATCTGCTCTATCCTTGATTTGGAATCCGCCTGAAGCCTTCCCAAATTAACTGCCTCCTGTCTTGCGTTAGAAATTTGTTCGATTCCTGCATCCACGGAAGCAACATTTCTCTCATTAGAATGCTTCACCTCATCCAGCATTGCCATCATTTTTGAAACCATAGCGGTTATGGAACTGTTGGATTGCTTGGAACGCTCCGCCAAAACACGGACTTCATCTGCTACAACCGCAAAACCTTTCCCATGCTCACCGGCACGGGCAGCTTCAATGGAAGCATTGAGTGCAAGAAGGTTCGTCTTTCCTGTAATTTCAGCAATTTCATTTGTGAAACCAAAAATCTCCGTGATACTTGTTTCAAGATTATGTATGGCTTCTTCTGTCAAATTTGCCGTTTCTTGAATCACCTTCATATCTGTCACTGCATGCTCCATAATATCCACATAATGATCTGTATGCTGGCAAATCTCATCCGAAATCATCAACACATTCTTTGTACTCTCATCAATTGACTCAGAAGCCTGAACCATTTCCGAAACAATGCCATGCATGGAGCTAACATGAGAAAGACTTTTCGTGCAATCCTCGGATGTGTTCTGTGCAGAGACTACGATTGTCTCATTTGTCATTTTGGATTCCTGCACATTATCTGACAAGTCATCCATCATCGTCACCAGCTTTGTGGAAACTTCCTCGCATTTCGTTACAACAGCAGCTACCTGCTCTGTACTATGTAAATTTTCCAATATTTTTCTTGAGCTTCCTGCCACACTGATAAATACGCAGCTCATAAGAACATGCTCAATCGTAAAGCCCATCATAAACGGCACAAATTCCAGATTTGGTGCAGCGTTACCGTTTGCTACAGCATCAATTACGCGAAAATAAATCGAGACAAAAAGCAATATATAAGTCAGGATCGAAATTTGAATTGTGAACTTTTTATCAAAATACATGCAACTGAACAACTGCGCAATGCCAAAAGTCATGTATATTCCTATTGCCGAGTTCATACCAAGCATCATTACGATAAATCCCACCGCCAAAACACTGACATATTTCATAACCTTAACAGGAACATTGAACTTAGACATAACAAACGGACCAATCGTGCAAAAGCAGCCAATTATCGTAAGTCGAACCAAAGCGCCGTAGTCAATCCAGAAAATGCCCACTGCTGTCAGCACAAACAAAACAGGGAAAACCAACGTCATCCACAGTAGTACCTTAGCTAATCGCTTATTCACTTTTTCATCGTTTTGCTCAAAAAAATCTAACTGTGCTTCCATATCAAATCTTCATCCTTTCGTCATTTTATAGCCGCTGCTTTAAAATATAATTAATTTTATTATATACTATGCGGCATTGATTGACAAAAACTTTTTGGGAATAAATGCCTTTCATTCTACCTTGGCAGGCTATTGTATCTCAAGTCGGAAGACTTGAGGCTACACACAGCGCCCCATACCCCTCTTATGTCAAGTTAATGTCACAAATTTTTTCACTGTTTTGAGTGAAAATCGCTGAAGTCCGCATAACTTCGTGGGGTATGGTTTGCTAATGCTAAGTTAGAGCAAAATTGACGGTGAATTAGTGTCAAGTTATATGTAATTCCAAACTGTCTATTTTTCTTAAATTTACTCAGAATCATGTTCAATTACATATGGTTGCAGAAGGATCATCACTGTAAAGACATTATCTATTGCCTGTATAATTTCATTCGGGTCACTATTACTTGCAATGCAATCATTTATTTCATCAAAGCATTCAAAAAATAATTTCATCATCTCTAAAAACTCCACAATTTGTCCAGTTGCCTTATCTATAAGTTTCCCCACTAAAATTTCACACGATATTAATTCTTTATGTAAAATTTCTATGCGCTTCAAGAGCGCATTCTTAAATGCATCTGTTCCGGCAGCACATTCATCATCAACAGAAACCTTTAAAACCTGAGAGCAGCATCGTAAATAGGTCTTTATTGCGCCAATTTTCTGCATTGCCTCTATCCATTTTTTATGCGCTTTCCCAAGTATGATACTCTCTGCCAGCTCATCTTCTATTCTACAAGGAAACATAGAATCTGTTATGTGCGATTCATCAGTATCAAAAACTTTATAAAATGGAATCGTAAAGGCAATTGAAGCGTACGCCCCTGATATTACAGGAACATACAAAAATTCCAACAAAAGTTTTCTAAATTTTTCATATTTTCCAACCGAAAGCAATTGTTGCATTGGAAAATATTCTGCTATTGGTTGCTTACTACTTCCTTCCGAATAAAGACAATAGGGATCAACCGCAAAAAACGGCAATCTGTTTTCTGAAAATATATGAGTCCTGAAATTTTTTATACGTTCTTCAATTCGCTTCCATCTATCGGATAAATTTGCTGAAGAATATTCAGCATTTTAATTCGCCAATATTGATTCTCATTCTTATTTTCAGAAATAGTTTCTTCCGTCAAAAATGAGGGTACAAATTTACAATTTACCTCATCATCCGTGACAGAAAAAGAGATAATTCTCATTTCAAAAATTAACCGCTTAAGAATTTCTTCCACTGCACTTTGATAACCGTCTGACAATGTTGGATGTTCAAAAAGTCCACGTATAGCATCTGCACAGCTTTGTATTTTACCTGTACAAACACTCTTTACTATTTCGTTTGAACCGAACAACAACGTTATAGCCAAATTACGTTTAGCCATCCCAAATAACGCATATCCAAATGATGCCCTTTCCTCATCTGAATCAGGCAATACATCAGGATACACACAATTTCTGATAAAACAATCTGTTGCCTCATAGTCAATCACTAAGGATATAAGTGAACTTTTTGTTTCATCAATTATCTTCTGAAACTCCGCTTTACTAAACACTTCAATATCTGCCATACTATCAGCTATAAGCTCATTTCCACTATTCGTCTGAATATATCCTTCGCCCCAAAAATCAAACAAACGTCCATCCTTAAGTATTTCAGAGCGTCCTACCCCATCCCCGCATACTCTTTTAGAAAAAACACATTTTAAATCCGTTGAGTTGCTACCGCCCTCCCCATATGCTGGCTCTGGGCTCCTTTCCCACTCACTTCTTGTTGGTTCATACATAATAATTCCTCCCCGCAAAATACACGACCGTAAAGAATTTAATTGATAAGTAACCTTTTAGGGCAAATCCGGAAACGGGACTTTCTTTCCTTCAACTTCCATAATTATTCCGTTCTCTCCACAGTAGATACTTCCTTTCATATTTAATTCCTTTTTTTCTACGCCCACATCATCTGGAAAATATCCCTTTAACTGGTCTTCATTTATATTTGCATTATTTTCCTTTTCTTTCTCTGCCACTATGTCATATGTATTTGCCCATAGTTCCTGGCTTTCTATCTTTGAAAGATCAAGAACATAATAAAGCTCTTCTTCCCCGTCTCTTCGCATATCCCACTCTGCAATCATGAAATCCTCTTCCCAGTTTTCACGTTTTGTAATTTTGCTATGCAGTATCATATCGTTACAGGAACCCCAATGTATGTTACTGCGCAACCAGAATGAATCCATATTATTTTCGGCATATATTTCCAAGGATGAACCGCAAAAAAATTCAAATAATAGGTTACCCTCCTGGTCATATACGTAGTTGTAAGCAGGCACCCCTGCCCCCCTTGCCAGATATTCATTTGACAGTACAATTTCCATTTCCCCATCTTTTGTAAAATCAAAGAGGTAAATATTAACCCATTTCAATTCCTGTGGGTAATTATTTAGAAAATCCAATATCATGTTTTCATTTTTTGCCACCACCTTGCTTATCAGTTCAATTTCACTTTTTTCCACTATCTTATTTACTTGTTCCTCTTCATCATTTCTGAAATCATCCACTATTTCTGTTGCGATACTTTCTTTTTTTTCATTTATTTTTATTATATCTGGGCTCGATTCCTCATTTTGGAGCATGAACAAGAATACAAATATGGCAATCGCACTAATTATGACTATAAAATATAATATTTTTCTCATTACTTGTCTTTCCACTGATAGTCCGCCCTATAATTTCCTTCTACAAATGCGCCATCCTTATAAGCATAAACTTCTTTAAATTCAAGCCCTTTTCCTCCCAAGAGCAAATCGAAACTAACATTGCTCTTTTCATTTACAATAGAACCTTTAGGTTTTTCATCAACCACAAATTCAACTAAATGATCATGTGGGTAAAATTCATCTGAATCTGAGGAGCCTTTAGCCTCAGCGACAATTACGTCCATACTATAGCTCTTTCCATCCTCATCTTCAAAACGAACCTGCAGTTTATATCCATAATTTATGTTGCCCTCCTCGGTTGGCGTACAATATTCCTCAGCTAATTTAGTAAACCCCTTTGCCATAGCAACACAATAATAATCATTTCCAGATCGGTATCCTGGCATTTTGCTTATTCTTAGTAACCCATTTTCGTCAATATAAGCATCTTCATAATTAACAATATAGTACTGAGGAGTACTCTTATCTTTATATTTCCATTTAGATAGATAAGTTGATTTATCATATTTTACAGGCTCACCTTTTTGGGCTGCCTGCCCACTCTCATTTGCATTTCCGCTGACTAATGCACCTGCTTCAGCTTGATAAATCAATATTAATTCCGCTGGTTCTACCATTGTCTGCCCCGATGTGACCGGATAAATAATTCCACCATGTTTACAAAACAGCATTGACGTCATGGTGATTCCTTCCCTTTCGCCTTTCCTGTCATCATGAAAAGTACAGTAGCTTTGAATCAAATCAAAATTTTCCCATTCTTCCTCCAGCTTCATCAGATATCTGCAGCTTCCTTCCTTTCTTTTTACCTCGCCTTCTCCTGCTTCGTTATGTATCTTTTCAAATATCTCCAGTTCCATATTACTATCCGGTTTCCTCTGACAGTTCCCGAAGTTGGGTATGTTATACTGCTTGCTATCATCATATTTATCCCTTCCTATGCTGTCTGCCACTGTGGCATGGGTTAATTCATTTGCCTTGAGTGCAGAATTATCTGTAACAATCAACCTCCCTGCCACTTTGTCGCTATCCAGATTCTTGATCAGATCCGCATCTATGCTTGCATCTATTTTCGCATAATATGGAAGTTCTTTTCCTCCTGCATCTATTGATATTTCTCTCTTAGTACAATTCGTACAGGTCAAAATTGCTCCATCAACGAGATATTCCCTGCTTTCTCTGTCCTGATATTCCTTTTTCAGAAATTCTCCTATCTTGTCTTCTTCCAGATCATATCTCTCACCGGTATCACTGATCTGCCCTTTCAGTGTAGCATCCGCTGTTGCCGCATTCCACCCTGCCTGATAAATATCTACAAGACGCCTACCTATCCCATCTAAATCCGGGTTTTGCGCTCTCTCCTCTTCAGAATATTCAAAATAATCTTTTACATCCCTTTTTGTTGTCTCATTACTTTTTGGCATTTTTATCCCCTTTCCAAAATAGTTCTTTAGTCCAAAACCATCATCCTGCTATCCGTCACCGCTCCGCCATCATCTCTGTTGCTCCCCCCTCCCTTGTTCCAGCTTAAATTTCTTTCATTTTCCTAAATACTTTTTTTTGCTCTGCAGAAATAACTATTTTTTTAAACTCACATTTGTATCATCGTATAGTCTCTTATATCTGTAATATGTAGCCCTGCTAATCCCAGTTTCTTCCATAATCTCATAAATTGATTTTTGAGACTCATAGAGTTCTGTGAATTTACTGAATGAAGCTACCCATTTATCATCAGCCGCCTTTCTTCCCGCATTATTAGGATTTCTCCTCTTTAATCGTTCGATTTCTTTATCCTTCTCAGCAATTATTTCTTCTAATTCTTTTATTTTCAGTTCTAGTTCCCTATTCGTCATTATCAATGCCCCTCCGTAAAATCAGATTATTTAGGTTGTGACACAATCATAGCATTACTATTTCTTTGTATCAATAATTAATTTTTGATACTCGTCCCAGAAAAAATTTGATCCTAAAAACAGAATGTATTGCCTCTTTATGTAAAGAATATGGTTGCTTTTCGTTCGTACTCATATGACAATTAAAATAAATATGATTTTGGAGACGAAAAATGGACATTACAAAAATATCGCCTGGCTATCCTTGCCATAAATATATCCTGCGGAATATAAACTGTGAAAAAGATTTATGGAGTTACGCTAAAACCTTTGTCTCTACAGCCGTACAAAATGGTATACAACATGAACTTGCAATGTCAATGCTCTCTGTTTCCCTGAATGATCTCTCTCATGATTCAGGGCTTATATGCCCTGATTTTATGCATATAGGAACTACCCCTAAAGATTCCTGCCTTCTGCTCATGAACTATACGGGAGTTCCTGCTTTCAAATCATGCAATACCTTTTACAAAAAATATGATGCAAAGACACCCAGCTGCCGGATCTGCCCCATCAGCAACATATTTTACAACGGCAACGAATCCCTTGAACTTTCTATTATAAAATACATGTTTTTATCTGAAGAAAACTTTAACTTTGTTACAGATTACATTGATGCCAGCTATTTTAGGTCTGCTATGGACGTATGCATGGAAATACCGTATTCTAAAGCATGTGTCGTCCCTGTGCTCAGTGAGATTGTTAAATCTTCTCTAAAACAAAATATCAGGATACTTTTATTTGACGAAGGGTCACAGCACTACTTTAGTGATGATAATATTTCAGCATTTAATATAGCATGGGAAGATATGATTGACCGAATGCCACGTGAACGCCGTGTGCCGAGTATTTTAAAAAATAATCCTATGTGGGAATCTGTCCTGCGAAAGACCGTTTTGGCGCAAATTCAATCGGCTCCTAATCTTTCAATGGAAGAAATACGAGATGTCCTTCTTGAATACCTCCAAGTGCCTGCAGAAGCTGCACTTGAAGTTCCCTGCAATTACCCCGAACAATGGTCTCCTGTATGCCTCATGGACATCATTAAAACAAATAAGCCATCTATGCAGGAAACAACGCCTTGTTGATTTCATGCCGCTTAGTTAAATTGCAAAAAATTTCTTTTTTCTGTCTGTCTGATAAGTTACCATAAAGGAATTACAATGGTATATCCCCTTGCAATCAGCCGATTTAACGAAACTCAGGTGCAGGATTTCTTTCCCACTTTCATGTACCATGAGACAGTCACAATCAAACTCCGTCTCTATTTCTTATGCCTTTTCATATAAGAACAGCTTGGAATAGGAACTAAACATTTCCTCCAGAAGATGCTGGTTATTCAGTTTACGGTATTGCTGCAACGTAAAAAAACACTGAACCCGCAATAAATACAAGGTATACAGCGATCTTTTCTTTAAGCAACTGTCAAAGACAGGAGTATATCACACAACTATAGGTTTCGTAAAGTTAATTGTGTTTGTTTTTGAATTTTGATTTTGCTTATTTTCTCCTCATCCTTACAGCAATTTTAACCTTGAATACGGGATAAATGGATATTATCCCTTACTTGACTTGAATTGACATATCCTTCCTGTTGCCAATTTCTTTATTAGTTTCTCTGCTAATTTCTTCGATTTTTTGTTGCTTTTTCAGTTTTTACTGTAATTTTATTACGTTTCCATCGGTATCACTTTATTTACAACATCTTTACAAATAAGAGATATTGTTTTATATTTGTTTATAGGAATAAGATTAAAATTTTCATGTAGCATGCAGGAAACCTGGGGGGATAGCCACTCTTCGGGCTTTTTTGATTTCACTGCCTTATTACATGGAGTTGATTCATTCAAAGGGGGGATATTTATGACAGCAACAACAACATTGATTTCAAATGCAGTATTAAAGATTTTGGGCGATTTAATGTCAAAAGCTGTTAGTGATGGTGTGGATATTTCAAAACATGCAATCAAAAATGCGTATCAGGATAGAAAATCTAATAGTCAGAATCTACAGACAAAGATATATTGTGTAATTGTAGATTCATTAAATAAATTTACACACAATCGATATAAAAATGAGGATAAATTGTATGACGCTGCAGAAAGTATATTAAAAGGATTAATAAATGGGAAATGTGATGCATATGCCATAACATCAGATTTAAAAATACTTGATCCAGATGTGAATATTAATAGCCATAAAGACTTTCTAGAAATTCTAAATCATGAAATTAGCAGTGACAAAAACAATGTTTTATATAGAGAATTTGAATTGCTCTGGAAAAGACAGTTGAGTGAAAGTCTTAGCAATTATTTTGAAAAGAATAACTGTAACCACGAAGAAACACATAAAAAAATAAATAAAATAGAAAAAATGGTGAGTAATTATTTTAAGGGAGAGCAGAATGATACGGATATTGTGATGCTTCAAGATAATGAACGTGAATTTGTGGTTACACATAATGTGAATATAAAGCCGGTGTCTTACTTTACCGGACGTGAGACAGAGATAAAAGAATTGCGCCAAAAAATAGAAAATGGAAGCAAAGTAATCCTTGTAAGTGGCATGGGTGGGATCGGGAAGACCCATATCTGTAGGAAGCTGTTTGAGGAATACTTAAGCAGGCATGCTGGGGGTGAAGACGGACCTTTCCGGCATATTGGCTATATTATGTATACTGGGGATATGGGATATAGCTTGCAAAGGTGTTTAAAGTATAAGAAACAGAAGCAGTCAGAACAGGATCAGGAAGCTGCTTGGAGAGAATTGGAATATTTAGCATCAGACGGAAAACTTCTTCTGTTTGTTGATAATGTGGATAAACCAATGATAAAAGATCCAGGTTTGCAGAAGTTAAAGGACATTCCTAGTGCGATTGTCATAACATCTCGGCTGGCTACAATGGGAGATGAATTTGAATCATATAATATTGAATTGCTTAATTTAGAGCAGTGTAAAGAAATATACGAGAAAATACGGTTTGAAAGCAAAAAAAGAATTGAGACAGAGGATATCGAGGATTTGGAATTCATCATAGATATTTTGGCAGGGAGGCATACGATTACCGTTGAACAGCTTGCGCATTTGGCACGTACAAAATCCTGGTCAGCCAAAAGACTTAGGGAAGAATTGGAAAAAAAGAGACTTCAGCTAACATATCATAAGGCTGGAGAGCAAATAAATATTCAGGAGCTATATGAGGTATTATATGATTTGTCTGATTTGTCAGAAGCAGAAAAAAACATTTTAGAGGCATTTTCTACATTCCCTTATGTTCCCTTGGTCATGGACATATGTAATGAATGGCTGTTAAGTGATGCTGGAGTTAGTGAAGATGATGATGTTTTGATGGGATTATATGATAAAGGGTGGTTACAGTTTGATATCGAATCAGGCTGTTATACTATGCATCCTGTATTTGCACAATTTATAAATGAAAAGTGCAAGCCGGAAGAAGATCAACATTTAGGGTTAATAGAGGCATGCAAACAAAGTATGGAAACCACGGGGATTGAGCAGAATCTCTTATTCTATTGTCCGTTTGCACTTAGCATTGCAAATAGACTGCATCCTGCGCAAAAGACAAGATTACCAGAATTACTAATGACGATGATTGCTTTAGCGAAGAAAGTAAGCTTAGAATTGAAAGATGCTATTAATGAAAACAAAAATTTGAAAAGCGAAATGGAAGTACTTGCAGAAGAGCTCAAAACAATGAGGGAAATTATTGAGGAAAGACAATCGATAGTCACTCAGCTTATAGAATTGAATAATTGTACAGGGGAAAATCCGGACAATATTGATAATGAAAAAAAAGCAGCTTTTTTTGTTACAATATTAAATATGAGAACAGATGACTTGGGATCTAAAATTGATCATATAAAAGAACTTATAAATAAAATCCAAAGTGAAAAACGGATTCCCTCGCTTCAGGAAATTATGGAATTTATAAATGATGCAGAGACAGAGGGAAACATAGAAAATTTAGATTCTTTACTAAGAATAGAGCTAGAACTGAGGACTTCTTTAATAGATATGTTAACCCAAACTTGAGGATTGGATTTATGCTATGAGGTATTCATATCAAAGCAGCTACTCAAGGCTATCCGCGTATGGCAAGAGCAACTCTTTTTTATAACGTTTCTGGCTTCGTGCTATAAAGGTAATGGTTTTAAGATCTTTTCCTGTTGTAGGGGGTAATATACTCATATAAAAGATACCGAAAATGAACTCTTTGTTCCGCATTATATCAGGGCTTCATAAAATTTATAGAATTAAAAAAACTATATATTAAAACTTGTACTCAAACTGCTATAACGCTTATAAGTCAAGGGCTGGAGCAGCTATTAACCCAGCCCCCAAAAGCAAACTTTCCCCATAACGGATTTTACATAAACAAAACAGTGCCCAAACTAATGTCTTATAAAATCTCAAATAGGAATATCATACCTTACCCCCTGCCTTGTTTCTGTAATAAAAATTCTGAATTCTGCATAATACTCAAACAGCAAATCAATTAAAACTTCACTTACCACAACCCTATTTTCACAATATGCAGTTTTATACATTCTATCAAATTCAGCTTCCAGCACTGGCAGATATTTCTCAATTTTAAAACCGCCATAAGAAACTGTTCTACCCAGCTCTTTCGCAATCCCCAACTCTGACACTATGTGAATTAAATACATTTTTGTAAACTTATGAAATATTTGGCAAAAATTATTTAATTCAATTCTATTATAATTATAATTTTTCCTCTGCTTCATAATTTCATTTTCAATACCATTTATATATTCCTCACTATGATCAATAACAGAGGATTTGTCTTCTTTCGTATCATGAATCATTTTTTCAAATGCTCTTGCCAAGGTCGTATTTGTTACATTTGGGTTGGATATGCCTATTTCCTTTTGAAATTCAAGGACTTCATCTATGAAAACATCTGGTACAATTATTGCGCTCAATTTTTCCAGATTCAAATAATTAAGCTCTGACCGTACAAACGCTTCTATTATCTGCTCATAATACCTTCTCAATTTATTATTATCTATAGGCATGCTACCTAAAATCGAGACGGCTTTAAAGGCTACTTCAAACATAATTCCCCTCCTTTCCTCAGATTACCTGTATCATCTATGCAGAACCTTCAATCTACACTGCTCCATATATCCCAATTGCCAATATAATTATAGGCTTTTCTCAGCAGATATACAATTCCAAAAGGATTTTACCTATTGCAACTTATCAAAGGCATATTTATCATTTTTTATCTCTTTTTCTTCATTTCCCCTGTTTCCTTGCTCTAAGTAATGGAGAATGACGCCTTATCCTCTACACTTTGATTACTGGTGGCAGGAAAATACGCCTCAACTAAATACCTTGTCTTTTCAATCTACCATTGTAAGCAAGGCGGTGTCTATCCTGTAATTGTGGTTTGAGTATTATCGCCCACATTTCCCCTTTATGGCAAAAAAAGAGCATATAGATCATCAGTTTCCATATGCCCTAACGCTGTCGCTGTATTCAATTTAAACTGATATGATTGATCATGCTAACTGCATAACTTTCATTTCAATTTCTCTTAGTTCTTCAAGTGATAATAACGGAACACACTCCGCAATTTCTTCAAGTGTCATTTTTCCTTTTTTTATCAATCTTTCTGCTGTTTCCCTTGCACTTTTTAATTCTGCCTTTTGTGCTGCTTCTCTAGCCGCTTCATTCCTCATATCTTCCATTATTTTGCACATGGTCGCCACTCCTTTCTCGTCCTGCTTGTAATACCTGGCTTTTTCAGCAAGCGCTTTATAATTCATATCATCGGGATCGGTACATGAAAAATCATGCATTAGCTTTCCAATTTCATCGTTGCCTCTATATTTCCCATTAACATATAGAATATGCGAACCGTCGCCAAACAATACCTTATTTTCCCCGATAGTAACATATCTCTCTACTGAATATATCGGCTGATTCCCTTTCATTACATCATTTTCTGTAATAAAAATCACATAACTATCGGGAATATCCTCTGTATCATCTCCGGGTTTTAATATATGTGCGTCTAACAGGCTGCTGTTATGCCTTGCCCTCTTTGCACCTGCACCTGCATCTGAACGTTGAATTTCAACATCGAACTCCTTCTTGGTGCTGTCAACCGCATGGACATCCAATATGGCAGAACGTCCCTGCAAATTCTTCAACAGTTCCTGTGTACGGACCGACTTAATTGTTATATCCTCCCGCCCTAAAACAATCCGGAGTATCAGTTCTACGCCTTCATAATTGTCTGCAAGGCAGACGGTCATAAAGTCATCATCTATATATCGGAGCGATTTCAGACGCTCTAAATCCTGTTGATGTATCTGTGCTGTTGTGCTCAAAATATCACCTTCTTTCGCCACTTTTATTATACATCAGGCAATATCTTTTTGAAAACTGAATTTTTTATGAAATTTGCCTACAAGGGCACTTCTGCCGATATAGGACGCTTTCCCAGCTTCAGGCTGCCCTTTACCCTGTTCGACTATGGAAAAGCGTATGATAACAAGCGCAAATTTCAATGGGAAATTGTTGTTTCCCTCTTTGGGCTACCGCAAGACAGACAATACCCTCCTCAGCAACCCATGCAAGTAAAACTTGCCCATCGGAAAGCGCACATACTGCCTCCGATAGTATATCTATGCGCCCCTTGTAAACGATGTAACTGCGATTCCGCAGCTTTCCGCCCGTTCTGCTTTTTCTTTTCATTGGCTGCACGCTGTTTTGCCTATCCCAGTACTAGCAATGCTTGATTTCTGAAAATAAAAAAGGCAGCTGATTGTCTGTTAGGATAATCGCTGCCTAAAGATAAACAATATTTAGTTTTCACTTCACTTTTCTAGTTTAATGTTTCTCCCCGACAAACCAGGATCTATAGGACTATTAATTTTGCCAAAACAGAATGATTTCCTGAAAAATCCCTGCAGGCACAATCAGATTCATTAAGCAGTCTCATTTCTATCAGTATGGCTTTTTGCAAGCCCTGCACATATTACTTTCGAGTCTATATCAGATACTAACTGAAATACTGCCTCATAAGCTTGACATATCGTACAATAGTCAAGCTTAATTTTATTAGTTGAAGTATAATTCAATAAATCATGCGCTTTCTTAAACTCTTCATCTGCATGTCCGTCTGCATGAACAAGTTTATGCCTGATCTCTAAGTAATGGATTGCGTTATCAACTAGCGTTTGCTCTATTTCAATTCCAATCTTCTTATGGAATTTTGTTATCAACCCAATAGTACTTCTCTCATTTTCGAGTGACTGAAATATATTATCGATAACCACATCCGCTAAATCACCTGTTTGCAAATGTTGTAATATATCTACAGATGTTAAGTTCACCTTATGTTCTCCCGATAACCTTTCGGGTGCCACCTTTGCATTACTATATACCTCTTTCATTATGCCTTTTAAATAAATGGAAAACTCTTCATATAAATCCTTGATATATGCCGTGTACAAAGTGCTTTTCAAATGATTGACTACTAAGCGGCGATTTTGATCCCCAACCTTATAATGCGACAGGGTAGTATATCTTTCATCGCTTGACCCGGGAAAAAGTTCTTCTTCATTTGAATAGTCTCCATTCTCTATTGACTTCGACAAAATATCAATAAAATCCAAGTCAGCATTAAAATGTGACATCTTGTTTTTAAAAGTTATGAAACATTTTGAAATAGCCATTACTCATTCGTCCTCTTTTTATTCAAATGGTTTTTCCTTAGTTTTGTTTCCTATCACATTGTTAGATCCGTATATTAAACCACGGCACTAAACAACAGATTCATATTATCCCGTAAATCATAATTAACTCAGACCAGCAATCCAATAAAATACCGATTTGTTGAATTGTCTAGCATTGTTATTTTACCACAAACGCATACACAACTCCAACAAATTTTACTTAATCTTTCTTTGCCTCTATCCTTTGTAATCATCATCCGCCTTTCCCGTTCCCTCTGCTTGGTGCTGGCTCCTCTCGGTTTACGGTAGTACTGCTGATATTTTTGAATGCCGGCACATCAACCGTCCACGATTTGGTTCCCTATTTTCTGCCGATGCTTCAAAGCGGCGCATTTAGGGCATCGGCTGCCATTATGGATAAAATTCGACGGCTGGACATTCCATTCATGGCTGCCGCATTTTTCACTGTTATGCCGCATCCTTACTGCCGTAGACCGGTTGAAATAACTCCCCAGGACGGAATATTCTCCCCCTGTCAGTTTTTCCACTAAGGCAATATATTCTTTTTCACGCTTCATGCGAAGGCATTCCGGGCACTGGGGATTTGCCAGAAAGCTCCTTGGTCGGATATACCATCCATAATGACCGCATGCAGGTGAATTATGTTCAAGGAAAACATCTATATTCAGGGAATGGTATTCTGATTTCAAGAAGAATTCCTCCCCAAGCGCCTTAAGGAATTCCTCTTTTGAAAAGCGCGCTCGTCCTGCACACCTGGGGCACCGGGCGTTCAGGTAGAAGAAGTTCCGCATGTCACAGTCCCATAGATAGTTGCAGCTCCCATTGCTGTGGACCATCCTGACTTTCTTCCGCATGGACAGGTATTCGCCGACCACTGTATATTCGTCCCCCACAGTATCATATACCCGGTCCTCGAAGCCCAACTGCCTTTTCGTCTTCACCTTCTGGCACTGCGGGCACCATTTACCGCCCTCCTGCTCCCCTGCCGTATAAGCAAATTCGTGTACCTGTCCAGCGCCGGCTTGCATTATATGATGCCGGACGGATATCATGGCATCCCCTTCAGCTGCGGACAGCTCGATCCTTTCACCTGCATGCATTTTTTCAAGCCGGGACCTCAGTTCCCGGATATCCTCTTGCTTCATCTTTATCTATCCCTAAACATCCGCTGTCAGCTCCATGATTATGAACCATCCTTTTAAGGACGGGACAGCTTCACATATCCGCGCCCGGTAGGGCTTCCTTTCCATGACTATGTAAACAGGGGCATCCCTTTTTTGGCATAAGCTGATAAACGCCCTGCGCGCCGAAAGTTCTTCTTCTCCATCCCCGCCGTCACCGGATATCCGGTTTCCCTGCCTGTCCACCAGGACTATCTCTGATACGTTGGGCAGGAGCGTCCTTGTTTCAGAAATGACAGCCTCTACCTCCTCTTCAAAGGACAGACCATCCGTCCCTGCCGCCATGCGTATCTGCCTGGAGACCTGCCTGGACGCATAACATCCATAAATCTTTATAAGCCTTAAAATATACTCATTAGCATCAGCATTTACCGACTGCACCATCTCCGCCATATATGTATCCAGCTCCATCCCCGCCATGACCCTCCCTATTCCCTTTTAAGGGTGAAAACAATGCCGCTGTCCTCTTCCGATTCCAGCATACCGGTTTTGGTATCATACGCACCATCAAAATCGAACATGAGGAAGAAAAGGGGCTTCTCCACCCAGTCCGTCCCTTCTATATGCAGTTCAGGCATGCCGCTTTTTGCTTCTGCCCTTACGTTATAGATTCCTTTCCTGCCATTTGGCGCCTCGATCTCGCAAATTCCTGTATAACCATGGGACCCTTTTTCCCGCTCTAAGGTTATCCTTGCCGCTGATACCGTGCCTGTATCCTTTAACATAAGATTCCCCTGCCATCTCCCGGAATAATCATAATCGAACTGCCTGGCTGTGCTCCGGGCTATGAAGCAGTCCCACGCATAGCCCCATCCACCCTGCCCGCGTGGAATATCCCTGTTACCATAAACCTGATATCTGCCTCCCCGTATCCTGCAGTGCATTCCGCCTGCACAAAAGCAGCCCTTAAGCCTGTGAAAAGGACCGCTTTCTTTATCCGGCATGAAGAGATATCCTCCCTGCCGATCCCCAGCCCGTAAGGCTGCAGGCTGTCTGGCAGCATCCCTGCCGTTCCAGGCAGGAAGTCCCCTTCCCTAATGCTTTCTTCCAGCGCCTGCCGCTCTTTGCCATTCCCGCACATGACAAACAGCAAAAAGGCAGCAAACAAGGTACATATTATAATCACCGCAAGGTACCTGCGGATAACCGGGCGCTCCTCTCTGGCTTTCTCCATTCCAGTCGCTGCCCACGGCAGTAGTTCTTCTTCCCCTACATCTGCCTGGCTAAACACTTCTGCCCCATCCAGCAGGGCATTCTCCCCTTTCCTTAAACTGCCCTCCCATTGCTCAGGGAACGGCTGGATATCCCTGTGGGCAAGGATATATTTGTAACTGCGCCGGAACTCTTTAAGGATGGCTGGCTCATGCCTGAACTTATATGCGCGGGCTTCTTTCTTCCTCGAATGGTATGCCTCCTTAAGCTCCCCTTCCGTACTAGGAAAAGGAACCCCCAGTTTCCTGTAGCTTTCCTGAAGTTTTACATAATCGACCGGGGCACTGCCTTTCTGCGCCCTGCAGCCCTTCCTTAAAATCCTATTGACCACCCCTGCCCTCCCCCTGTCTGTTCCCAGTTCCTTTATCATAATAGTGAAATACTGGCATCCCTCTTTCTGATCTGCCTTCTGTGTCCCCGCCCCAGGGAATCGGACCATCCCATACGTCTTGACCCATCTGCTCCTGTGCCTGCCCCTTCACGTCATCTGCATACCACAGGGCTGCCGCCAGTTCCAGCGCCCTGAACAGCAAAAATGCCGCTGCTATCCCCACAAAGACCACCAGTTTCATTCTTTTCAGCAGGCGGAAGAAAATGAGACCTGCGCAGGATAAGAAAACCATAATTATGCATATACCCAATTCTGTTTGCAGACCCATAAGCGCCCTCCCATAATCCCTATAAAATTAATTCTTTACAGGTACATGCGAAAGGCAAGGTCTTTTAAACCTGCAAACAGAATCTTTCCCTTTCCTATGCCTGCGCCCGTGTTCTGGGCAAGAAAAAAAGGACCGCCATCATAGCAATCCTCTTTTCCATCTCCTTATTCTTTTTACTGCTGGATAAAGGCTTCATCCGCCGTAAACGCATCCGCCATGAACATGATCCCAAGGCGGAAGCCATAGGAAAAATTTGAAAAAGCGAAGCGGATGTTTATCTGCTCTTCCATCCCCTTTATCTTCTCAAATGCGATCCTGTCTTCCGGCAGCAGCCTTTCCTTAAACTTATCCTCCATAATGCCGATCTCTCCGCACAATTCCTTGTATTTTGAATCTTTCGGGAGGATCTGTTCCGCGGGATAGATATCTCCATCGTAAAACTGCTGTAAAAGTGATTTATTCATCCTCCGCAGCCTCCTTTCCTTCCATAACTTCCATGACCATCCGGGCGCCTAATTTATAGCCGATCTTGAATATCTCTACCTCGTCAATGGACATGGCTTTATATATCTGCTTTTTGAATTCCTGGAAATGCTGGCTGTCTGTTAGGGACATCCTCCCAGAAAGATACTTTTCCTCCTGGTCAGCCTTTTTGATGCATTCCCAATATGCCGGGTTCTTATGGGTCCGGCGTTCCAATGGGGACACCTGCCCCAAATAAAGGTCATGCAGGATGGAATTCTTCACGTTTCCCCTCCCCTTCCCTTGGCAGGTCATCTTCCCCTGCAAATATCTCCATCATAAGCAGAATCCCGGATCTCAGGGCATAGACGAACTGGTCATACTGGATGGCTCCGCCTCCATCTGCCTGCACGCTGCAATATTTCTCACACAGCTTCTTTTCATCTCTGCCCATGCTTTCCATCAATTTATCCAGATGCGCGCCCTTTTCCCTTACCATCCTTGGGACAGGTGAACCCTGGGTATAAATAATGGCTGTTGGACGGATGTCACTAAAATATAATTCTTCAATCATACTCATCTTCCGACCTTCCTTTCCTGTTTGGACTCAACAACGCCTTGAATGGATCTGCCGCGCATGGTATAATATTTACGCTTCAAGTGCCATCTGGCAATTGTTGGCTGGGGAAGTGGTGCTTATACTTTGCAGGTGTTTCCACCGCTTCCTCTTTTAGTTTTCTTCGAGATTGTGCAATCTTGCATAAACTTCATGGATGCCTTCTCTTACAATCTCTGACCGCGATTTCCCAGTATCCTTACAACAATATTCCAGCTTTTCAAGATCTTCCGTAGTCATTCTTGTCTCAACTCGAACATGCTTGGGGTTTTCGGAATGCGGTCTGCCTGTTCTCGGACTCAATTCCTCACCTCACTTTTCTTCCGTACAATAATATTATATCTTGTACGGAAGAAAAATCAATACTTTTTATTATGAATAATATACTTCAAAACTATTTTAATTTTCGCAAGATAAAATTTAATATGAAATTTATTGTAAGGATAAGCACTTTTTTGTATAATTGAGATATAGCAAGAGCAGGCTACATAGTATCTTTTGCCATTAATTTTTAAAAAGCTAGAGGTGATAAGTTGCAGGACTATACAAAGCAGACACAGGAGATTATAGCAAAGCGTACCGCTAAAAACAGCATATTCCTTGACCTTTTCCAAAATAAAAGTTATCTGTTAAAACTATATAAAACGCTTCACCCAGAAGACACCACAGCAACAGAAGACTCATTGTCTAATATAACAATAGAAAATGTGCTAACCGACAATCTTTATAATGATTTAGGCTTTGTTGTAGGCAATAAACTGATGATACTCATAGAAGCACAGTCTACCTGGACAATGAATATTTTAGTAAGAGTTCTATTATATTTGGCACAAAGTTATCACGAATATTTTCTGCGCACCAGCCAAAACTACTATAAAAGCAAAAAAGTAAAGATGCTGAAGCCTGAACTTTATGTTATTTATACAGGAAACAAAGGGAGAAAACCCGACAAGATATCTTTATCAAAAGAATTTTTCGGGGGCGAAGATATTGACATTGAAGTAAATGCGAAGGTTATCTATGAAAATGACAAGGATGATATCATTAATCAGTACATTATTTTCTGTAAGGTCTTTAATGAGCAAACGAAACAGCATGGAATGACGCAAAAGGCAGTTACGGAAACAATCCGCATATGTAAGGATCAGAATATTTTAAAAGAATATTTGCTTAACAGGGAAAAGGAGGTTGTTACAATTATGATGAATTTATTTGATGAAGAACAGATAATAAAATCTTTTATCAAAAGCGAAAGGCACGATGAAGCTAGGGAAACAGCAGAAAGATTGATAAAAAAGGGAAAAATGACCCTTGAAGATATTGCAGAATGTATTCCGGCATTGTCTATTGATGAATTGCGAGAACTTGAATCTGAAATTATGCAATTAGCATAATCAATAAAACAGTTTAATATCAAAACAACAGTAGGAAGGCGCATGAACAGTGATTGTAACCATGCGTCTTTTCTTCATTCAAGGAGACCGTTTCAAGTTGCTTAAATCCAACTTTGAAAGGAAAAAATAATTCGCACTAATATAGCTGAAAATAGCCTTCCTTTGCAAAAAATATAGTAAAATGAAAG
>ERZ808054.910-NODE-910-length-21065-cov-3.863732_pt1 | contig 21065 bp, 16 predicted proteins | sample MGYA00380201_ERZ808054 | MGnify/ENA primary metagenome ERZ808054 (study PRJEB31490, sample SAMN06133419) | mouse gut metagenome | isolation source: Z5_2 | host: mice | place: China: Chengdu | collected 2015-05 ... | reverse complement strand
ACCCTTTGTACCATCTGGCGTTCGGTGTACTGGTGGGGACCCGGCTTGTAACGCATGGACCCGCCAAGCCCCAGGATACGGACTCCCTCATGGATATAAATCTGGTCCTCGATACAGATACACCCTTCCGGGGGAACCCGCTCGTATTTCCCGTCATGGTTTCCATGCACGTACAGCACCGGCACGTTGGAAAGTGTTACCAAAAATGACAGGTAACGCGGATCCAGGTCGCCGCAGGAAATAATCAGGTCCACCCCTTCCAGCTTGCTCTTGTCAAAAAAGTCCCACAGGGATTTCGATTCTTCATCCGCAATCGCCAGTATCCTCATTGTATACTAACCTTCCTTTGTCGTTACTCCCTGCTGCTTCATCACAGGTTCCGCATTTTCCTTCAATTCCTCCGTTTTCGGAATGGAGCCGATAACATTGTCCGCCAGCCAGTCCATAGTCATGATTTCCTCCGGCTGCATATGGAAATCCGGGTCCTCGGAAACCACTCCGTTTTGGGAATACAGGATACCGGAAAACGGATTAAATAACTCGGAACTGATGGTTGCCCTTAACAATTCCACCAAACGTTTCGTCCCGATTGGCAGGTATTGGGAACAAATGACCTCAATAACCCCCTCAGACAGTCCCCACCAGTAATTGATTGCCTTCGTGGAAGACGGATCGTCGTCGTATTTCCACGTCCCGTCCATAATCGTGCGCAAAAGCTGTTCGTAGAATTTTCCCCAATGGTATAACGGCATGGCCAGGTTTCTCGGACGCCCCCCGTCAAAATGGTAAATGCCGAAAAAGCGGGAAGCCTCCTCCGGAATTACCATATCCATCCCTGAAATACAGGACGCCCCCGTCTCCCTGATCCTTTCGTCGATATCCACATCCTTCATCGTGGACCATTCCAAATAAACTTCCGCCCTGGGATTAATCATCTTCGCCCCCAGCGCAAATGCATTGATATTCGCGATAGAGCCGTAAATGGGATAATCCGCAATGTAAGTCAGCCGGTTATTCTCCGCCATCGCGCCCGCTATGGCGCCCATCAGGAATTTCGCCTCATGCATCCTGGAATAATAAGTACGGATATACCGGTGGGACGTGTTCAGCGAACAGTTCATGATACGGATATCCTTATTGGCAATAGCCGCTTTCACGCTCCCCTGCACAAAAGAAGGGGTAGTGGTAAAAATCAGGTTGCAGCCGGAATTTATGGCGTCTTCAATCAGGGAATCAATGTTGTCCTTTGTCCCGTTCTCATAAAAAACCGTTCCCACTTCCTCCGGGAAGGTCTGTTCCAAATAGAGCCTGCCCAGCTCATGGGCATATGTCCATGCGGAAGTCCCCGGCGTCTTCTCGTAAATAAACGCAATCTTCAGCTTAGGCATTCCCATTTGGTGCAGGATACTGAGCAACGGCTTCTTTTCCTGGTTGGGCTTCATTTTCAGGTCGATTTCCTGTTCTTCCTGCAAAAGCGCAAATTCTTCCCAGCTCTTTGCCATCAGCTCCTTTAACTCATTGGTAGTCTTCCCGTCAATCACGTCGTATCCGTAAAGCGTAATAAAAGACAAAAATGCGTCGCCGGGGGTAATTTTCAGTTTACTGCCTCCCTTTGCCTTATACTCGGCGGCAAAACGGGTATAGAGCGCGCTGAACTTCAAAAGCTCGTCGTCCGTCCACGCTTCCTTAGGCGCCTTCCCTACCGCTTCCTGCAATTTGGCAAAACTGCCTTCCTGGGAAAACCATATGTAATTAATCGGCGCGTACTGGTAAAAATCCATAAATTCGTAATAAATCTTATTTTCCTTATCCTCGCTGCGCCTCGGCACAATGCGTATCACATTGCCGGGTATGGAAACCACCCCGAAAAATTTCATGACGCTGACCCGCTTATTCCCCTCCTCCACATAAAACTTATTCATGTATTCATAAACCTTAATGGGATCACGGATTCCTTCCTCTACATGGCTGGTACTCAGATTCGACCATTTTGAGGCAAACTCCGAATCCTCCCTTAGTATGGGCATGAAATTCCCTGAAAAGGAACTGCTCCTCCCGACCGTCTTCGTTCCCACGATCTGGTCCGCCGGAATCTGCACAAGCCCCAGGGGAATTTCATGGTACGCCCCCTTTTCCGGCATAATATCATCCAAAACCTGAAGCGTCGGCTTCTCCCCGCGCAGCATCCGCGCCTGGTAATCCTTCTTTCCTAATTTAAATGCCTTACTGTAATCTTCTCTACCCATAGTCTCTCCCTTTTTGTACTCCGCTTCCCGGTTCCTATCTGCGCCTTTCGTATCTTACAAACCGGTACGCCACGTCAAAATAAGTCTGTTCCTCACTATCCGCCGTAACCTCCCACTCCGGCAGCTCATCCAGGTTGGGGAAATAAGCATCCGCCTGATACCTGTGGTCGATCTTCGTCACATGCGCCACATCACAATAAGGCAGCATCTGCCTATATACGCTGTCACCGCCTATCACATAAACGTCTTCACTTTTATACTTCTCAAGCTCCTTAAACAGTTCCTCCAAACTGTGTGCCACAATTCCGTCCTTTACCTGATAGTCCGGATTGGAAGACAGGATTACGTTCGTCCGGTTCTTTAACGGAAGCCCCTGGGGAAACGTGTCTAACGTCTTCCGCCCAAGCACCACTACCTTTCCCATGGTTTCCTGCCGGAACATTTTGTGGTCATTGGGAATCCGAATTAACAGGTCGCCCCCGTTCCCAATGGCCCATTGGCTGTCAACCGCAACAATAATATTCATTCCTTCATCCTTTCTGTTACTCCAACCGGTGCAACACCTGCTGCCCCTTTGGTTGTCTGTCTTAAATGGCAACAGGGATTTCTATCTGCTCTCCTGCCACATATCCTTCCACTTTCACATCATTGCGGGTAAACACATAAAAATCATGGATTTCAGGATTCAGCCAGAATTTTGGCGCATCGTAAGGTGTCCGCGCAATCAGTTCCTCCACCAGCGGAATGTGCCTGTCATAAATATGGGCATCCGCAATCACATGGACCAGCTCCCCTGCCTTCATGCCGCATACCTGTGCCAGCATATGCACTAACACCGCATACTGCACCACATTCCAGTTGTTTGCGGCGAGCACGTCCTGGGAACGCTGGTTTAAAACGGCATTTAGCGTAAGCCCTCCGTCTTCCCTGCCCTGTGTTACGTTAAACGTCATACTGTACGCACAGGGATACAGGTTCATCTCATGCAAATCCCGGTGCACATACAGGTTTGTCATGATGCGGCGGCTGAAGGGATTGTTTTTCAGGTCATAAATTACCCTGTCCACCTGGTCCATCATCCCTTCTTTGTACCGGTGCTTTACGCCCATCTGATAACCGTACGCCTTCCCGATGCTCCCGTCCGCATCTGCCCACGCATCCCAGATATGGCTGTGCAGGTCGTTGATGTTGTTGGATTTCTTCTGCCAAATCCAAAGTATTTCGTCCGTTGCACTTTTTAATGCTGTCCGGCGCAGGGTAAGGATGGGAAATTCTTTGGACAAATCGTAACGGTTCACCACGCCGAATTTCTTTATGGTATAAGCGGGAGTTCCGTCCGCCCAGCGGGGACGCACTTTCTCTCCCTCCGTACTCGTCCCGTTCTCCAGGATATCCCTGCACATGGCAATAAATATATCGTCCGCCTGACTCATCCGCTTATCTCCTTTTTTTCTTTCTCCATATTTCTTTTCCGCTTTATCTGTCCCATTTGTCGCACAGCGAGTTTACCTGGTCGGCAAAACGCGCCAGTTCCTTGTTCGCCACACCTTCGTTTTTGCGGATAACCGCAAGCAGCCTCTGCCCTGCCGCCACAAGACGGGAGAATACATCGGCAGCCACGCGCCCTTTCTTCTTTTGCAGCGGCATCGGCGCAGCCACGTACTCCGCTTCCCCGGTGACGAGGTCAAACCGGGTCCCGCTGTAAGGCGCAAACGCAGGAATTTTGTGCTCGTTCTCCAAACATGCCGCAAACGATTCGCAGACCGTGCTTTCCCCGTGTACCACAAAGACTTTTTCCGGCTTCTGTCTGAATCCTTCCACCCATGCCAGCAGGCCGTCCTTATCCGCATGGCCGCTGATACCCGCCAAAGAACGGATGTCCGCACGCACCTCAATGGTTTCGCCAAACAGCTTCACTTCGTCCATGCCTTCCACCAAAGCCCTTCCCAGCGTCCCCTGCGCCTGGTAGCCCACAAACAGCACCGTACATTCCGGTCTCCACAGATTGTGTTTCAAATGATGGCGGATACGTCCCGCCTCACACATACCGGAAGCGGATATGATGACTTTCGGCGTCATGTCAAAGTTAATTTCCCGCGATTCGTCGCCGGTAATGGTCAGTTTCAATCCGGGAAAACGGATGGGGTTAATCCCCTGACGGATTAACTCCATGGCATCCTCATCAAAGCATTCCTCCACGTTACGCTGGAAAATCTCCGTGGCTTCCACCGCCAGCGGGCTGTCCACGTAAACCGGGAAATCCGGATGCCCTTTAATCCGGTCCTCTGCTTTGATTTGGCGCAGGAAATAAAGCATTTCCTGCGTCCTGCCTACCGCAAAGGAGGGAATGACCACATTTCCTCCCGCGTCAAAGGTTTCCTGCAGAATCTTTGCAAGTTCGCCCACGTAATCCGGCCGCTCGGCGGAATGAATCCGGTCCCCATAGGTGGATTCCATTACCACATAGTCGGCTTCCTCCGTATAAATCGGGTCTTTGATTAAAGGCTGGTTGGTATTTCCCAAATCCCCGGAAAAAACAATTTTCTTCTCCTCTCCGTCCTCCTTCATCCACACCTCTATGCTGGCGGAACCAAGCAGGTGTCCCACGTCCGTGAAACGGATTTTGACCCCTTCGCACAATTCAATGATCTGGTTATAATGGCACGGAACCAGCCTTTTAATCACCCCGTCCGCATCTTCCATGGTATACAGCGGATCATGGGGTTCGATCCCCGAATGCCTCTGCGCTTTCCTGTTCTTCCATTCTGCTTCCTGCATCTGGATATGCGCACAGTCACGGAGCATGATACTGCACAAATCCGCTGTCGCCACCGTCGTAAGCACCTGTCCCCTGAATCCCTTGGCATACAGTGCAGGCAGCATACCGGAATGGTCCACATGGGCATGGGTCAGCAGTACATAGTCCACCAAAGCCTCCCCGATGGGCAGCTCCGCGCTTTCGTAAGAACGTAATCCCTGTTCCATGCCGCAGTCAACCAGGATATTTTTCCCCGCCACTTCCAGATAGTGGCAGCTTCCGGTTACTTCATGGGCGGCTCCAATAAACGTCAGTTTCATACCAACACTCCTTTCCGTCGTGTAAAACCACTTTCTCTTTTGTATCTTTTTTCATGCAGGAACTTTCCGTCATATCACTGGCCGGATATACCGGATCCGTTATGTAATGTCCCTGACAATGCTTCCTTTCTTTAAACTTTCTCCCAACAAATCCTCGATTCCCATTCCGGTACTGTTATTTCTGCTTCCAGTCCTGTTGTCTTCTCTTTTGTCCCGAATGTCTGAACGGTAATACAGACAGTCAATTTTCCGGTACTGTGCCTTCACAGCGCCTGCAAATAATTCCCTGTCCTCCTCACTGTTTACATTTCCGTTGAAGAAAAAAACCTTTCTTCCGAATTCCCCTTCTAACTTTTCTTTTAGTGAGTTGCCGGATTCTTTGTCGATATCCATAAAAGCAATACGGTATTTCTCCCCTGCGTATTTTTCCACAAGTTTCCGCCCCCTGCCTTTTGCGCCTCCCACAATTACGCAAATCTTCTTCTGAAACATAGTATTGTCTCCTTGCTTTTTTGGCTTATTCTGAAAGTATCTTTTCCCCGCGCGCCGGAATAGATATTATTATTATACAAAAGCCGACCCATAATAGCAAGGTATAACATAGCCGTGCGCGATAACTTACAGGAGTAAAGTTACCGCCCTTTTTTCCACCCGTCCCCTTTTTCCGCCCTATTTCAACTCGTTTGCCGTGGTATAAAACTGGTAATAAATGCCTTTTTTGCCAAGGAGCTGTTCATGGTTCCCTTCCTCCACGATTCCCTGATCCGTCAGCACAAGAATCCGGTCGGAATTGCGGATGCTGGAGAGTCTGTGCGCTATGGTCAGCGTGGTCCTGCCTTCGGACAGCCGCGCCAGGGACTTCGCCACCGCAAATTCACTTTCGTTATCCAATGCGGAAGTCGCCTCATCCAGTATAATAATGGGAGGATTCTTTAAAAATACCCTGGCAATGCTGATCCGCTGTTTCTGCCCGCCGGACAGCTTCACCCCGCGTTCGCCCACATAAGTGTCATAACCGTCCTTTAAATGCATGATAAACTCATGGGCGCCCGCGCGCTTTGCCGCTTCCTCCACTTCCTCCCTGGATGCGTCCTGCCTTCCGTAAAGGATATTCTCGTATATGGTTCCCGAAAACAGGTATACATCCTGCTGCACGATTCCCACGTTCTTACGCAGGCTTTTTAACGTAAAATGCCGGACATCCTCCCCGTCGATGCGGATACAGCCCTCCGTCACGTCATAAAACCTTGGAATCAGGTTGCACAGCGTGGTTTTTCCGCCGCCGGACGGACCAACTACCGCCACCTTCTCTCCGTGCTTTATTTCCAGGTTCAGGTTACGGAAGACGGTGTTATGGTCGTCGGGGTATTCAAAGCTCACCCCTTCAAACCGGATATTTCCTTCCGTATGCCGCATTTCCACCGCCCCCGGCTCATCAAAAATTTCGATGTCCGCATCCATAATCTGTAAAAACCGCTCAATCCCCGTCATACCCCGCTGGAACTGCTCCGCAAATTCTATAATCCGGCGTATCGTGGCAATCATCGTACTGACATAAAGGGTATAAGCCACCAAATCCCCCGGCGCCACAAGCCCCTTTACCATGAAAATACCGCCGGCAACCACCACCGCCAGGTACATGATGCCGTCAAATAGTTTCGTCGTGGTCTGGAACGCCGCCATGTACCGGTATGTCTCTTTCTTAATATCCAAAAATTTCCCGTTGTCCTGCTCGAACTTCCGGTTCTCCATTTCCTCATTGGTGAATGCCTTTACCACCTTCTGCCCCAGCAGACTGTCTTCAATCCTCGCGTTTAGTTCCCCAATCTGGTTCCTCTGCCTGCCGAATGCCCCGCGCATACGGAAATTCAGCGTCATGCACACCCCGATCATAACCGGTACAATAAGGAAAATAAGCAGCGTCAGCGGCACGTTAATCCTCGCCAGTATCACAAAGGAAATCACAATCTTGATTCCGGCAATGAAAAATTCCTCCGGGCAGTGGTGGGCAAATTCCGTCACGTCAAACAGGTCGTTGGTAATCCGTCCCATAATCTGACCGACTTTCGTATTGTTATAATAGGTATTGGACAACTGCTGCAAATGGCAGTAGGCGTCCCGCCTCATGTCCGTCTCGATTTTTGCCCCCATCACATGCCCCATGTCCGCCATGTAATAGCTTGCCACCGTATCCAGCAGCCGCAGGAACAGGTAAAGGCACCCAAGCCCGCCAATGGTCCCCACCGAAAGCTCCGCCAGCCGGTACAGCCCTTCATTGGTGATATACCGCATGATAAGCGGCAGTACCAGTTCACAGACCGTGGTCAGCGCCGCACAAAACAGATCCGTCGCCAGCGTTTTCCGGTAAGGTTTGAAATATGGGGCGAACCGCCCCAGCAATTCTTTTGTTTTATATTGTCTGTCATTCATTGTCTTTCCTCTTTCCGTTGGTCCCCACAGGCAATGTATCCGGTTATACACCCTGTCTGTCCCATTCCTGTATGAAAACAATTATAACATAATTACATAATATAAAGCAAACCTCTGGTAAATTTTAAAGGAAGGTGACTGATTTGTTTGGCTCCGTATCCCAGCTTATCCTGTTAATTATAGCGCTTTCCGCGGATGCACTGGCAGCCGGCTTTGCTTACGGGGCGGACCGGGTAAAGATCCCCCCTTTATCCGCCGTCATCGTGGCATTCCTCTCCGACCTGCTCTTAATGGCTTCCCTTCTCGCCGGCAATTTCCTCAAGGCTTACATTCCCCCCGCATGTACCGTATTTTTTTCCTTTTCCATCCTTTTCGTACTGGGGAGTATCAAGCTCTTTGACAGCTCCATCCGTAAAAAAATCCGGGAAAACCGGTTTAACGGCAGGGAAGTCCACGTAAAAACAAAAAACCTCCGTTTCATCCTGACAGTTTACGCGGTGCCCGAAGCCGCCAACACCGCCGATGTGGAGGTCCTCTCTCCCGCCGAAGCCCTTTCCTTAGGCATGGCGCTCTCCTTAGACAGCGCCGCCGCAGGATTCGGTGCGGCATCCGGGGACTATTCCCTCCCCTTAGCCGCCCTGCTGACATTTTTAATCAGCCTGTGCGCCATATCCGGCGGATGCAGGCTGGGAAGACTGTTGGCGGCAAAATCCGATTTTAACTTTTCCGTTATCGGGGGGATTTTGCTGCTTTTACTGGCGTTTAGCAAGTTATAGGAAGGGAATGCACGGGAGGGATTTTTTGCGGGACGGCGGCAGCGGGATTGCCTGTCCCGGTTTTCCGTGCACTTTTTCCGGCTGGAGGTTTCTAAGCAGAATGAAAAAGTGTGTCACAAGCCGCGGGACGTCCTCAAGCGGCATCCATGCCGCATCGGACTGAAATGGGCATCCCTGCCCATTTCCCCTTGGGCGTCTGCATTCTGCCAAGAAACCGCCGCCGAAAACGAAGCACGGAAAATCCGGGACAGGCAGTTCCGCTGCTGCCGTCCACTAAAAAAACTTACGTCCCTGCGTCCGCCTTAACACAACATTTAAGCCTGAACGGAATCCTTCCCTTTCTAAATGTAAATGATATAAATTATAAAATAATTATAAAAATGCCAAATATATCTAAAGTTGAGTAAATGAAAGAAAACGGGAGAAAATAAAAGATAAGTAAAGATATTGTACGATTGGTTTGTGTAATTGCGGTTGCAAACATCTGCATATGAATCTAATATATGGGTTAGCAGTTAGCACTCGATACAAATGAGTGCTAATAAGAGAAACAGTTCACTATAAAATTTGACATAAGGAGGCTTTCAAAATGAAATTAGTACCTTTAGGTGACAGAGTCGTATTAAAGCAGTTAGTGGCGGAAGAAACAACCAAATCGGGAATCGTGCTTCCGGGCCAGAACAAAGAGAAACCCCAACAGGCAGAGGTCATTGCGGTAGGCCCCGGCGGAGTGGTTGACGGCAAGGAAGTAAAGATGGAAGTAAAAGCCGGCGACAACGTAATTTATTCCAAATATGCGGGAACCGACGTGAAAATTGATGAGGAAGAATACATCATCGTAAAACAGAGCGACATACTGGCAGTTATCCAGTAAGGAGCCGTATGGGACACGAACCGTATGAGATACGAACCGTATGAGATACGAACCATATGAGATACGGTGGAAAAAAGGATTTCAGGTAAGCAGTTATTAATGAAGCAGACAAAATTAGCAGGAGGTTGTTCATCATGGCAAAGGAATTGAAATATGGGGCAGAAGCCCGCGCAGCACTGGAAACAGGCGTAAATAAACTGGCAAACACCGTAAGGGTGACACTCGGACCGAAAGGAAGGAACGTGGTTTTGGATAAATCCTTCGGCGCGCCCCTGATTACCAACGACGGTGTGACCATCGCAAAGGAAATCGAGCTGGAAGACGCATTTGAGAACATGGGCGCACAGCTTGTAAAAGAAGTGGCAACAAAGACAAACGACGTGGCAGGCGACGGAACCACAACCGCGACGGTACTGGCACAGGCTATGGTAAACGAAGGCATCAAGAATCTGGCGGCAGGCGCAAACCCGATTATCTTAAGGAAAGGTATGAAGAAAGCAACGGACTGCGCAGTGGATGCCATCGCTAAAATGAGCGCAAAAGTAAACGGCAAGGACCAGTTTGCAAGGGTAGCGGCGGTTTCTTCCGGCGACGACGAAGTGGGAACGATGGTGGCGGATGCCATGGAGAAAGTTTCCGGCGACGGTGTTATCACCATCGAGGAGTCCAAGACCATGCAGACCGAGTTGGATTTGGTGGAAGGTATGCAGTTTGACCGCGGGTATATTTCCGCATACATGGCAACCGATATGGATAAGATGGAAGCCGTTTTGGATAATCCCTGCATCCTGATTACGGATAAAAAGATTTCCAACATCCAGGAAATTCTTCCCCTGTTGGAGCAGGTGGTACAGTCCGGTGCGAAACTGCTCATCATTGCGGAAGACGTGGAAGGCGAGGCACTGACCACCTTAATCGTGAACAAGCTGCGCGGAACCTTTAACGTGGTAGCGGTGAAGGCGCCGGGTTACGGCGACAGAAGGAAGGCAATGTTGGAAGACATCGCAATCCTGACAGGCGGTCAGGTAATCAGCGAAGAACTCGGCCTTGACTTAAAGGAAGTAACCATGGACCAGTTGGGTCATGCAAAATCCGTAAAGGTACAGAAAGAAAATACCGTAATCGTGGACGGCGAAGGCGATAAAGCAGGCATCCAGGCAAGGATTGCGCAGATTAAGAAACAGGTGGAAGAAACCACTTCCGATTTCGACAGGGAGAAACTGCAGGAACGTCTTGCAAAACTGGCGGGCGGCGTAGCGGTAATCCGTGTAGGCGCGGCTACCGAGACCGAAATGAAGGAAGCAAAACTGCGCATGGAAGATGCCCTCAATGCAACAAGGGCGGCAGCGGAAGAAGGAATCATTGCGGGCGGCGGTTCGGCTTACATTCACGCTTCCAAGGAAGTGGCAAAACTGGCTGACACGCTGGAAGGCGACGAGAAGACCGGTGCGAACATCGTCCTTAAGGCACTGGAAGCTCCTTTGTTCCACATCGCGGCAAACGCAGGTCTGGAAGGAAGCGTAATTATCAATAAGGTAAGGGAATCCGAAGTAGGTACCGGTTTTGATGCGCTTGGCGAGAAATATGTGGATATGGTAGCGGAAGGAATCCTTGATCCTGCGAAGGTGACAAGGAGCGCACTCCAGAACGCGACCAGCGTAGCTTCCACATTGCTGACCACGGAATCCGTTGTGGCAAACATCAAGGAAGATGCTCCGGCAATGCCTGCGGGCGGCGGAATGGGCGGAATGATGTAAGGCGGAATTCCGTTGCGGAAGGAATTGTATAAATAGGTTAATGGAACTGCGGGCAGTATGGAATGCCCGCGGTTCTTTTTTATGCACAGCCCCATGCAAAGGAAGAATGTCGGCAAAGTCTGTTGCAATGAACCGATATTTTTGATATTATTTTATAAGGGATATTTTGTAAATTTAAACGGATTGGATGTATAACGGATACTTATGGGGAAAAGGCGGATAGCATGGAGAAAAAAAAGAAGATATTAATGGTGGATGATGTGGACCTGAACCATAGGACGGCGGGAACGGTGCTGGAAGATACGTACGAACTGTATATGGCATTATCCGCGGCAGAGGGGTTTCAAATACTGGAAAAGGTCATACCGGATTTGATTCTTCTAGATATCATCATGCCGGAGATGGACGGGTATGAGATGCTTAAGATTTTAAAGAAAAAACCGGAATATAAGAATATCCCGGTGATTTTCCTTACGGCGGACAGCAGGCCGGAGACGGAAGTGGAAGGGTTTAACTGCGGGATTGTGGACTTTATCACAAAACCTTTCGTGCCGATTGTCATGAAGAAAAGAATCGAGACGCAGATTGCCCTGGCGGAGTATGAACGGGGACTGGAAGCATTGGTGGAGGCAAAGGTGGAGGAAATCGAGAAGATGTATGACCTGATTACGGTCAGTTTTGCCGGACTGGTGGAATCGAGGGACGGCGTGACCGGAGGGCATTTGAAAAATACCTCCATTTACTTTGCCGCTTTCGCGGAATATCTGGTGACACTGCCCGAATACAGGGAGCAGCTCCCGGAATCCCTGTTAAAGAAAGCCTGCCGTACCGCGCCTCTCCATGACGTGGGAAAGATTGCGGTGGAAGATGCGGTCCTGCGCAAAGCGGGTTCCTTAAGCGATGCCGAGTTTGAGCAAATGAAGCTGCATTCCGTGATTGGCGGGGAAATATTCAAATTTATCGGGGAGCGGATTCCCGACAGGGAATTTGCGGGAATTGCGGAGCAGATTGCCAGATACCATCATGAGAAGTGGAACGGGAAAGGGTATCCGGAGGGGCTGAAAGGGACGGAGATTCCTTTGGTGGCGCGGATTATGAGTATTGTGGACGTATATGATGCGCTGACTTCGGAACGCCCTTACAAGAAACCGTTTAGCCATGAACGTTCCATGGCAATGATTGCGGAGAAAAGCGGTGCGGATTTTGATCCCGCTTTGGTGGCGCAGTTTGTCAATATGGGGGAGCGGATTAAAGAGTGCCTGCAAATGAAGGAACAGATGCTGCTGGAGAAACAGTTTTTCCGCTTCAAGAAGCAGGGCGTTTTCCCAAAGGATGCCGATTGACTTCATAAAAAATTAAGAATATAATAAAAATTACCGGGTTTGGTTCGTAAAGGGACGATACCAAACGGAAACCGTTCCCGGAAAACGGGGAACATATCGTAAGATACATAGGAAAGAATGGAGAGGGTAATGATGAAGAAATTGGAAGAATATGTAAGAAGCATACCGGATTTCCCGGAGGAGGGCATTATTTTCAGGGATGTGACCAGCGTACTGCAGGATGCGGACGGACTGCAGCTTGCCGTGGATACGATGCAGGATAAGGTAAAGGACTTGGATTTTGACGTAGTGGCAGGTCCGGAATCCAGGGGATTTATATTTGGGACCCCGATTGCATATAATTTAAAGAAGCCTTTTGTCCTGATCCGGAAAAAGGGGAAGCTGCCCTGCGAGACGGTTTCCGTGGATTATGAGCTGGAATACGGTACGGCAACCATCGAGATGCATAAGGATTCCGTACGTCCGGGGCAGAAAGTGCTGATCGTGGACGATTTGATTGCCACGGGGGGAACGACGGAAGCGATGATCCAGTTAATTGAATCTTTGGGCGGCATAGTGGTCGGCATAGTGGTGATGATTGAGCTTGCCGGACTGAGGGGCAGGGAGCGGTTAAAGGATTACCGGTTGGAATCCGCCATTTGTTATGAGGGGAAATAACCTTTCCGGTTTGGCGGCGTACTGCGGATGCATGTTTGGAAAGCAGAATGCCTGGGGGAACGGATTTTGGTGTAATTGTAATATAGAAAAGGTATGGGGTCGGTGAACAAAAAAAAGATAGCCGGTGATGAATATGACAGAAGAAAAGAGCAAAGTGACAATCGAAGGCAAAGGTGTGGTATTTGATGACGGAAGGATCGAAGCCATCCAGGAATTCCAAAGTCCTGAACAGTTGTATCAGGACCTTATTTCCCATGTGCGCCGTTACCACCCTTCGGATGATATTTCACTGATTGAAAAAGCATATCAGACGGCATACGATGCCCATAAGGAACAGGTGCGCAAGTCCGGGGAGCCGTATATCATCCATCCGTTATGTGTGGCAATCATACTGGCGGATTTGGAAATGGATAAGGAAACCATTGCGGCAGGGCTTTTGCATGACGTGGTGGAAGATACCATCATGACGGAAGAAGAAATTACGCGGGAGTTCGGCTCCGATGTGGCGCTTTTGGTGGATGGCGTGACGAAACTGCAACTGTTGCAGATTCCCGGCGATTATGAAGGAAAGACGCCGGACCGGCTGGAGCTGCAGGCGGAGAATCTGCGCAAGATGTTCCTTGCCATGGCAAAGGACATCCGCGTCATCATCATCAAACTTGCCGACCGCCTGCATAACATGCGGACGTTAAAGCACATGCCGCCGGAAAAGCAGCAGCGGATTGCGAGGGAGACGCTGGATATTTACGCGCCCATTGCCCAGCGGCTCGGTATTTCCAAGATTAAGGTGGAACTGGATGACCTTTCCTTAAAGTATCTGGAGCCGGAGGTTTATTATGATTTGGTGGATAAAATTGCAATCCGTAAAAGCGAGCGGGAGCGTTATATCCAGAATATCGTGAATGAAGTAAGCCGGCATATTGAAAATGCGGGGATACGCGCACAGATTGACGGGCGTGTCAAGCATTTTTTCAGCATTTACAAGAAAATGAAAAACCAGGATAAGACCATCGACCAGATTTATGACCTGTTTGCGGTGCGCATTATCGTGGACTCGGTTAAGGACTGTTACGGCGCGCTGGGAGTTATCCATGAGATGTATAAGCCCATTCCGGGGCGTTTTAAGGATTATATCGCCATGCCGAAGGCGAATATGTACCAGTCGCTGCATACCACGTTAATCGGTACCAGCGGGCAGCCCTTTGAGATACAGATACGGACGTATGAGATGCATAAGGCGGCGGAGTACGGCATTGCCGCCCATTGGAAATACAAGGAGGCTTCCGACGGCAAGAAGGTGGAAGGACAGGAGGAAGAAAAGCTGGCATGGCTGCGGCAGATTTTGGAGTGGCAGCAGGATATGTCCGACAACAGGGAGTTTATGAACCTGTTGAAAAACGATTTGGATTTATTTTCCGACAGCGTGTACTGCTTTACCCCCACCGGCGACGTGAAAAACCTTCCGGCAGGTTCCACGCCCATTGATTTCGCTTACAGTATCCACAGTGCGGTGGGCAATAAGCTGATTGGCGCAAGGGTGAACGGGAAGCTGGTGACTATCGATTATGAAATCAGGAACGGGGACCGCATCGAAATCCTGACTTCCCAAAATTCCAAAGGTCCCAGCCGGGACTGGCTGAACGTGGTGAAAAGCACGCAGGCGAAAAGTAAAATTAACCAATGGTTTAAGAACCAGCTAAAGGAAGACAATATCGTTAAAGGAAAAGAAATGATGGCTTCCTACTGCAAGGCGAAGTCGGTGAACACCCAGGAAATCATGATACCCGAATACATGAATGCCATCATGAAAAAATACGGGTTTAAGGATTGGGATTCGGTTTATGCGGCAATCGGGCACGGCGGCTTAAAGGAAGGGCAGATTATCAACCGGATGCTGGAAATGTATGACAAGGACCACAAGAAGGAGCTGACGGATGAGGAAGTGCTGGCGGCAGTGGTGGAAAGCGCCCATGCAAAACCTTTGTCCACCAGGTCCAAGAGCGGTATCGTGGTGAAGGGAATCCATGATGTGGCAGTACGTTTCTCCAAATGCTGCAGTCCGGTGCCAGGGGATGAAATTGTCGGATTCGTTACGAGGGGCAGGGGGATTTCCATCCACAGGACGGACTGTGTCAACATTATGCACATGCCGGAGCTGGAGCGGGTACGTTTAATTGATGCGGAGTGGCAGAAGTCGCCGGAGGAAGTGACGGGGGAGAAATATTTTTCGGAAATTAAGATATATGCAAATAACCGCAGCGGGCTTTTGGCGGATGTTTCCAAGGCGCTGACGGAGAAAAACATCGATATTCTGTCCATGAATACCAGGGTCAGCAAGCAGGGGCTGGCAACAATGTCCACTTCTTTTGAAGTGCGCAGCCGGGAGGAACTGAACCGGATTATTGAAAAGATTTTATCCATCGACAGCGTGGTGGATATCGAGAGGACGACCGGGTAGCGTGAAAAGGCACAGGCGTATTTGCCGCATACGGCAGAGCATGTGGCCGGCAACGGAATGGGGAGCGCACGGAAAGGAGAAAAGTATGTCGGAATTAAAAATCGGGCGGATGGTTCTTGGAATCTGCCAGACGAACTGCTATTTTGTATACAGGGAAGGGAGCAAGGACGTAATATTCTTTGACCCTGCGGATAAAGGCGAATACATTTACGAAACGCTGGAGAAAAACGGGTTTCAGGTAGCCGGAATCTTCCTGACCCACGGTCATTTCGACCATATTTGGGGAAGCCGCAGGCTGCGGGAGCTGTCAGGGGCGAAGATATACGCTTATGAGGGGGAGCAGACGGTATGCGAGGATGCCGGGAATAACGTGTCCGAAAATGCAGGGCGCGCTTATACGGTAAAGCCCAACCGTTATTTAAAGGACGGCGAGGAAGTTACGGTTGCGGGAATGACCTGTAAGGTTATTGCCACGCCGGGCCATACGGTAGGAAGCTGCTGCTATTATTTTGGGGAAGACGGCATACTGGTCAGCGGGGATACTCTGTTCCAGGGATCGGTGGGAAGGACGGATTTCCCTACCGGAAGCATGGGAGAACTGATCCGTTCCGTCAAAGAAAAACTGTTTGTGCTGCCCGACGGGACAAAAGTATATCCGGGGCACGGGGAAGTGACAAGCATCGGTGAGGAGAAGAAGTACAATATTTTTGTACAGTAACAGACTGTCCGGGTAAGGCATGGGAACGCCGTTTGGGGTGTTCCGCCTTACCCGTTTTATTTTTCAAACCCGTGCACCCAGTCTGCCTTCAGGAAGTAAACGAGGAAAACGACGGAACTGACGGACCATGTCAGCGGGTATGCCCAGAAAATCATGCGGATGTCGGGAATCAGGCGCAGGATAACGGTAATGTAGGTGACACGGATGATGCACCAGGAGCATAGCATGGTGAACATGGGGACGGAAGCCTTTCCCGCGCCCCTCAGTATGCCGGCGATGCAGTGGGAGAAGGCGAGCAGGAAATAAAAGAGCGTGACGGTCCTTGCCTGTGCCGTACCATAGGCGATGACTTCCGGCGTCCGGTTGAAGGCGCGGACGAGCACGGGAATGGTGAGGTAGAGGGATATGCCGACCAGTTCCGCCATGGCTATGGAGCAGAGGATGCCAAAGCGCGCCCCTTTCTTTGCCCGTCCGTACTGTTTCGCCCCAAGGTTTTGGCTGATGAAGGTGGTCAGCGCCATGGAAAAACAGGTGATGGGGAGGAACCCGAAACCTTCGATTTTGGAATAGGCGCCGCAGCCTGCCACCGCCATTTTGCCGAATTTATTTATATTGGACTGGACGATGACATTGGCAAAGGCGATGATGGAATTTTGGAATCCGGCAGGCAGGCCGTTTGCGATAATCTGCTTTAGCATGGGCAGGTCGAAACGGATGCTGCGCAGAATGACCCGGTAATCTTTCGGGCTTTTGTATACCAGCCGGTACAGGCACAACAGGGCGCTGAGGAACTGGGAAAGGATGGTCGCCAGGGCGGCGGCTCCCACGCCGAAACCCATGACCCCCACAAAGAGCAGGTCTAACAGGACGTTGACGACGGAGGAGAAAATCAGGTATGCCAAAGGATGTCTGCTGTCGCCCACGGACTGGAGAATGCCCACGAAAATGTTGTACATGACAAATGAGAGGGAGCCCATGAAATATATGCGGAAATACGTGGTGGATTCGGGCAGTACGTCTGCCGGGGTACCCATCCATACCAAAATGCGGGAAGTGAGAATGGTTCCCGCTACGGTCAGGACAATCCCTGCCGCGATGCCTAAGGCAATTGTAGTATGTACGGATTTCCGCACCCGGTCAAATTCCTTCGCCCCGTAATACCTGGCAATCACTACGCCGGCTCCCATGGCGATGCCGTTGAAGAAGCCCACCATGAGGAAAATCAGGTTGCCGGAGGAACTGACGGCGGCAAGGGCATTGCTGCCGAGAAAATTGCCGACAATCAGGGAATCGGCGGTATTGTATAACTGCTGGAACAGGTTGCCGAGGAAAATGGGAAGGGCAAATGCGGTGATCTGTTTCCATATGGTTCCTTCCGTCATGCGGGTAGTTTCTTTTGTTTTTTTCGCTGTGTTCATTGTTCTGTCTCCATTTGGCTGAAAGCCGAAAATTTTGTCCTGTAATGGCTGTTGTTGTTTATGGCCTGGTCAGCAGGTAAAGCCGCTGATACAGGTTATGCTCTTTCTCATATATATTTTGAAACCGGGTGATATGGAAATAGGACTGCAGGATTTCATCCCAGCCCGGAGTTGGGTTGTTCCACAGGATCATGCCGTCATCCAGCAGGTTATCTTTTATCACATGAATTCCATATTCTGCAATCTGCTCCGGGGTTAGGAAGGGGTTTAGTTTAACCAAAAGCCTGCCGCTTGGTTTCAGTATCCTTTTTATCTCTGCCAAAACACAATGTGTATCTTCTGGGTACAGGTTGTCAAGGATATTGGACAAAATGGCCGCGTCCATGGAAGACGGTCCTATGGGGCATAAGGCATCGGTTCCGCCGCAGAGAAACCGGAACCGGCAGTTTGGGATGCGTTTCGCTTTTTCCTGCGCATTTGCAATTGCCTGAGATGAGAGATCAATGCCGATATGTTCTGTTGTACCGCGCTGGCTGCATTGGAACAGCAGCGTTCCGCTGGCACAGCCGAAATCAATGACGGAGGAGGCTTTTTCCGTCAGCCATGAAAGGCTGTGGTGAAAATCCTGATTTCCGGTTTCTCCCGGCTGCGGTATATGTAATTTTTCTTTTTTAAATAGGTCATTCCATTGCAGGATGGCTTTTTCATAACGGTTCATAAACGTCCTCATTTCTGCGTTTTTTTTGCGGTTACCTCCGGATATTATAGCATAAAGTTTTTTTGCTGGACAGGGGGGAATGGGATGATTATACTATAAGGAGCGGAAAAGGTTGTCCGGGACGGATGACGCGGAAGGAAGGAGCGGAAAAACATGATTCCGGTATGGTTAAATAAACCGCAGTTTGAGTATGATATACATTCTTTGGTAAAGGCTTTTTTTCCGGCAGATGAGGTAAAAGTGTTCTGCGTGGAAGCAGGGACGGACCAGACAGGCGCAGCGGATGGGGAAGGCATATCTATCCGTATCTGTTTTTTGGAAAATGGGATAACGATGGAATTGGAGCATGGACGGGCGGCAGAGCCGGAGGAAATCTTTGGGATGCCAGGTGCCGGATATTTGGAGAGTGCAAAACAGATACGGGAAACGGGATTCCGTATAAAGACACAGTATGCGGAAGGTATTCCCCGTACGGAGGTAAAAAACGTGTTAAAGCAGTTAATTTACCGGGGACTTTCCAAGTATTCGGGAAAAGAGCTGCCATGGGGGACGCTGACGGGTATCCGTCCGACGAAAATCCCCATGACGATGCTGGAGGAAGGAAAAGGAAGGGAAGAAATCCTGGACTATATGGGGCGGACGTATTTTACCAGCGGCGCAAAGGCGCTCCTGAGTCTTGAAATCGCCGAAAGGGAAAGGAAACTGCTGTCTACGCTCCATTATAAGGACGGGTACAGCCTGTACATAGGAATCCCGTTTTGTCCGACGACCTGCCTGTATTGTTCCTTTACGTCTTATCCCATAGCGGCATGGCGGAAGCGGGTGGGGGAATACCTGGATGCCCTGGAAAAAGAAATTGCCTATACCGCAGAGATGTTCCGGGGAAAAATACTGGATACGGTATATATCGGCGGCGGGACGCCCACCACATTGGAGCCGTGCGAACTGGAGCGGCTGCTCCAAACCGTGGGCAGGTATTTTGACATGGGGGGCGTACAGGAATTTACCGTGGAAGCGGGGAGGGCGGACAGCATTACGGCAAAAAAGCTGCATGTGTTAAAAAAATACGGCATTACCCGCATTTCCGTAAATCCGCAGACCATGAAAGAGGAAACGCTCAGGCTGATTGGCAGGAAACATACGGTGGAGCAGGTAAAGGAGGCGTTTGCCGCAGCCAGGGAAGAAGGATTTGACAACATTAATATGGATATTATCCTCGGTCTTCCGGGGGAAACGGAGGAGGACGTAAGGCATACGGTGGAGGAAATCGGAAAACTTGCGCCGGACAGCCTGACCGTGCATTCCCTTGCCATAAAGCGCGCTTCCGCCCTGAGCCAGTGGATTGGGAAGAACGGGATACATACCCTCCACAATACGGATGCCACCATGGATATCGCGGCAAAAGCGGCGGCGGATATGGGGATGGAACCGTATTACCTGTACCGGCAGAAAAACATGTCGGGGAATTTTGAGAATGTGGGGTATGCGCAGGAAGGGAAGTATGGGATTTATAATATATTGATGATGGAGGAAGTGCAGACCATTATCGCTGTCGGTGCCGGGAGCATCTCGAAAAGGGTATACCCTGACGGGCTGATCAAGCGGTGTGAGAACGTGAAGGATGTTTCCCAATATATCGAGAGAATCGGGGAAATGATAGAAAGAAAACGTGTATTATTAGAAGAATGAAATTTCCAATCAGCACTAAGTTTTTTAACGAAGAAACAGGCGTAAACTTGAGCCTGCCGATGTAACAGCCGGCAGGCTTTTCCACTTTCTTCTTGACTTTTCTGCCATACAAAAATATAATTTATGCTTAGGTAAAGAATTTTGCAGCGTTCACAAACGGACAGGGAACAATGATATAGAAATATAAGAAAACGGAGGACATAGTATGGCACTGGCGAAAAAGCCGGTAAACGGCATGAAAGATATTTTACCGGAAGAGATGCAGATTAGGGATTATGTGATGAATGTGATTAAGGAGACTTACCGCAGCTTTGGATTCACCCCGATTGAAACGCCATGCATGGAGAATATTGCCAATCTCAGCAATAAGCAGGGCGGAGAAAATGAGAAATTGATTTTCAAGGTGTTAAAGCGCGGGGAGAAGCTCAAGCTGGAAACAGCGCAGACGGAGAATGACGTTGTCGATTTCGGTATGCGTTATGATTTGACCGTGCCGCTGGCGCGTTTTTACTCTAACAATTCCAACAACCTGCCCTCCCCTTTTAAGGCGTTGCAGATGGGCAATGTTTGGCGTGCGGACCGCCCGCAGAGGGGAAGATACCGCCAGTTCATGCAGTGCGACATAGACATATTAGGAGAGCCGGGCAACCTTGCTGAAATTGAATTGATTCTTGCAACGACGACTACGCTTGGCAAGTTAGGCTTCAAAAATTTCCAGATCCGTATCAATGAGCGGAGGATTTTAAAAGCGATGGCAGCCTACAGCGGCTTTGCGGAAGAATCGTATGACACAGTTTTTATTATTCTTGATAAAATGGACAAAATCGGTATGGACGGCGTGGCGGAAGAACTTGCCCAAAACGGCTATGCGAAAGAGTCTATAGACAAATATCTGTCGCTCTT
>ERZ808054.909-NODE-909-length-21073-cov-4.442942_pt1 | contig 21073 bp, 21 predicted proteins | sample MGYA00380201_ERZ808054 | MGnify/ENA primary metagenome ERZ808054 (study PRJEB31490, sample SAMN06133419) | mouse gut metagenome | isolation source: Z5_2 | host: mice | place: China: Chengdu | collected 2015-05 ... | reverse complement strand
ATTTCAGTTCATTTCCATTGTAGTAGCTGCACAGCGCGAGAAGCCCTGCAAGCTTCGATATGTTGCAGACCCGCAGGCTGTTCATTTTCATCTCTTTCACGATCCGAAATGACAGTTCGAGATAATCATAAGCATTCCTGTAATCCTGTGCCATGATACAGTTGATCGCCATGTTATAGAGCGTCTCACCTGCGAAATCCGCCTTTTCCATATCCAGGAAACTTGTCAGCGCCCGGTTATAGCACGCGAACGCCTTGTCGTACTCCTCCATGACAGACGAGATATAGCCCACGCCGTTGTAGATCATCGCCTCCTCGTACTCATTCTTACCCCTGACAAGCTCATGACACTTGTCATAGTAGTACTTTGCTGTCCTGAAAAAACCGTTCGTGGAGGCGATCATAATATTATTCCGGTATGCCTCCATCATGAAATACTCGTTTCCAAGCTTTTTCATGATCTCGATCCCTTTATTAAAATACACCAGCCGCTCCTCAAGCTGCTTCTCATCCGCAAAGAGCATCGGCTGGTTGTCGTAGGCATAGACGTAGATATGTGCCAGATGATTCCAGAAATGATATTCCTCCGCCTTCTGCAGCACCTCCGGCTCCACGGGAATGTCGCTCGCACAGAAAAAGATATTGTGCCAGCCCGACATTTTCACCATCACGCCCAGCAGCCTGGCGATAAAAATATCATAGTCGGACTGTTGCCGCACTGCGATCTCAAGGCACCTGCCTGCGTACCGGTCCGCCTCGTCAAGCTTCCCGTTGTACATATGTGCCATGCACATCAGATAGCAATAGGCGTGATCCAGCTCCAGATCCACCGTGCGCCTGCGCAGCTCTTTCAGATTCCCGCACAGCAGCAGCGCCTGCGAAAAATCCTGTGTGTAGATCGACACCAGCGCGTACAGTCTGACGATATCGCACTGGTACTCCCACGCGATATCGATCTCCTCCACCGTGATCATCTTATAGAGGATCTCAAGATAGTAGTCCGCCTGCAGGAAATCGAGGCAGAAGAGCAGGTTGTTGATCTTTATGATATAACTGTCAAGCTTCTCCTCGGCAAAAACAAGATCATTCGAGCCCCCTTTTGTGCTGCCGAGCGTACCTGAGCTCGTCTCGATCACCAGTTTCCTGCCGCAGATATATCTGTAAAATACGTTCCAGAGCGGCTCCATGTGGGGCAGCGGCACCTTCGCCTCATTGTATGTCGCTATGACGACGATATTGCGGCATCTGTCCTCCTCGATCAGATTGTGGATCAGGTGCATCGTCGATCCGTTCGCATACTGTATGTCATTCAGCAGAAAGACGACCTGCCTGCTGCCGGCAAGATGCGAGATGATCTCCGCAACCGCAGACGCGATCTTATCCTGCTCAAACGCGACCTCATCGATCAGCAGATTTTCCTCGCGCACACATATGCCGCTCTGCAGAAAACTCTTGAACACCGACCGGTGCAGGCTGTACACACCACACGCCTCGAGAAGCCTGTCGATCTCATCATCCGAGAGCTGTCCGAAAGCATTCCTTGCAAAGTCAAGAAACGGCTCAAACACGCTGACCATGTCAGACAATCTAAAATCATGCAGGCAGACGATCACGCCGGGATAATCCTGTATGATCTGTTCCCGCCGCTCCTCCGTGAGTACGAACGTATTGTAATGGCGCAGAAGCAGAAACGTCCCGTTCCCTGTATTCAGCCCCAGACGAACCCTCTCACGAATCCCCTTTTCCGTATCTCTGTCCATATCCTTTACTCCATCTACCATATTATTTCAGCCCAATCGCTGATCCCGATGTAAGACTTCGCCCATTCCATGTGCAGATCTCCGTTTTCCCCATCCATCTCGTCATAAACCCTCTGTGCAAATGCGTCAAGGCTTGAATCCATTCCCGGATCGCTGTACGCCAGCAAGTACATCATCTCGTCGATCAGCGGGTTATCCTTCACTGCCGCGTAGGAGGCACACATTGCCGCCGCCTGGATCTCGCTCCCCTGCGCGTTCGTCAGACCGATCTCACTCAGGATGATATGGCGCACGTTCCCGTCCGTATCAAGCATGGACGGCGTCTGCATAAAATCCGTCAGCACAGACAGATTCTGAAATGTGACAATCTGTCCTGACGCAACCTGACCAGCGTAGACCGCACCGTTCTCACAGCCTGACATATCCCAAAACTTCGCATATCCCATGGGATTTGTATACGGATGCTGCGACACTCCCCAGTCGATGTTGCCGCTCTGTCTGATCAGCGCATTGAACTTTTCAAGGAAATCCTTGCCATCCATGCACTGGTCATATCCCTCGTCGCCCGGTGCCAGGTTCCTGTCCCAGATCTGATCCAGACAGACATAGACGCGCGCGTTCGCGTTCGTGCTCATGATCGCGTTGTACATGACCCTGAATGCCTGTGTGTACTCCTTTATATAATGATCCCAATCCGTCCACGCCATGTAGTTCCACCTGCGGGTATTGATCTCGTTTCCTATGATCCAGTTCTCCCCTCCCTGGGAATTTGCCGCATAGTATTCCATGAACGATGCGAGCGCATCGACACCTTCCGCATCGGACGCGTTAAACATATAGAACATCGGCTGTTCGACCTTTGCCGGATCCGCCTCCATCGCGTCCGCCCGCGCCATCGGATGCGTCAGCGCGGCGCTGTCCCCCGTATTCAGCACCTGTATCGTCTTGAACTGCCACGCGAGCACCGGTCCGTAGGTGCCATCCAGATAAAGATTATTGAACTCCTCTCCCTGTGTTGATTTTTTTGATCTCGGATACCGCATCCGTGTATTCTGTGCCAGCGCCTCGGGGTTGGTAATATATGTCGGTTCTGTCACCATATACAGCGCGCCGCCGCTTTTGATCCCGACTGCAAACTTAGAATACAGTCTCGTGTCCGCCTGTCTGAAATTGACAGGAAAAGAAAAGCACCAGATGTGTTCTGACGAATCAAATTCCATCGCTTTTATGACACCTGTGTCACTTGTCAGCTCATACTCGTAGGGATCCAGCTCAAACAGATAGAGCATTCCGTCATCCGGTACGGGCAGCAGGTTGTCCGGCACCGCCGCGTATGTCACCGTGCCATCCGCATCCACCGTGCAGCTGACATTGCGCGACACCGATACGCGGGATCCCTCCGATCCGGCAGCCGGATCGGAGATCCCGGATTCCTCCGCACTCTGCACGTCAACAACTTCGGCGGCATAAGTGTCAACACCCATGCCGCCAATGAACATGCATGCCATCAGGCACGCCAATATATCCCGCTTTATCTTGTAAAATATATGCATTGCAAACTTCCTCTTCAGTCATCAGTTAATGAATTTCAGTTCATTATACCAAATAGCGACTGCAGCTGTCAATGTCCGCGTCCTCTTTTTTGTCTCCGAACAAGTCCGCGTCAGGCACATACCGGTCAAAAACCAGCACCACCTTGAACAGATCGCCGTCCACAACGATCCCCATATCGCCCCCTATCAGTTTCATCAGGCTCTGCGCTATGGAGAGTCCCAGCCCATGCCCGTCCGTGTTCCTCGACTTATCCCCGCGCACAAAGCGTTCCATCAGCTCCTCACCGCTGATGTTCAGCGGATATTTTGATATATTGCGGAATGTGATGCGCACACTCTGCTCTGCCGCTTCCAGGTTTACGTACACCCTTGAACCAGCCTGCGCGTATTTGCAGATATTGTTCATCAGGTTGTCGATGACACGCCAGAGATGTCTGCCGTCCGTCATGATGTATACAGGTTCATCCGGTTTGCTGACGATCAGTTCCAGCCCTACGATCGAAAGTCTCTCCTCAAATTCCCCCACTGTCTGTGTCACAAACACACCGACCTCCAACTGCTGGCTGTCGACAGCCAGATTTCCGGAAGATGCCTTGGATGCCTCCACCAGATCCTCGATCAGCTTCTTCAGTTTGGAAGACTGCCGTTCAAGTACTTCGAGGTACTCTGCCGCCTTGTCATTGTGAAGCTCCTCCTTCGAGAGCAGATCCACATAGTTGATGATGGATGTGAGCGGCGTCTTGATATCGTGGGACACGTTCGTGATCAGTTCCGTCTTGAGACGCTCGCTCTTCATGCGCTCGTCGACCGCCTTGGACATGCCCTCGCTGATCTTATTCAGATTTTCTCCGTGCTTTTTGCAGTCCCAGAACATCTTATTCGTGTCGATCTTGTACGTGAGATCCCCCTCCGCCATACACTGCCCCGCTCTCTGCAGTTTGCTGATCTGAATGACGACCACACACAGCACTGCACAGATGACCAGGCGCCAGATCAGATAAAAAACGAACGCGGTGTCACCAAAGTCAAAGACAGCTATGAGAAACAGGTCGACGACAGAAACCACCCCGGCAAAAAGGATCACTTTCCAGAGCAGTCCGATATTCCGAAAGATCATTGTGACCAGATCGCGTATCCGGCTGTAGATCCGATAGCAGATGCTGTTCCTCCACCATTTTCCCGCCTTCACCCGCACACACAGGCTCAGCATATACGCGATCGCAGTCACGGTCATGATGACACCGAACATACCGCACACGCCCAGGCTGATGTCTGCGGATCTCCATATGCCCGTTGCCGACAATATATTAAGCGCCAGGATCCCCATGATCAATTCCGCACCGCCCGCAAGCACAGTCAGTATATCAAGCGGAATCCTGTCAAACCAGGTGAGCACGATCCCTTCCACCGTCCTGCGGCGCCCCGCCGCATACACCAGAAATCCAAACGACAGCAGCAGCACAAAGATGCTGATCCCGAGTCCCTGGAACAGATTCCTGTCAACAAGATCATAATACAGATCGATGAACCAGCTCTCCTGACTGTACATGCTCACGCTGTCTGACGGGACATGATCCGGAATGAGTGACACCACCCAGTACGCGTCCGCCTGAATATCATCCCGGACCACGAGCGTGTAGTTCTCGTTGAGATAGTACCCTGCCTCCCTGACAAAGAATCCATCCGCGATACTGTCGGAGTCGATCAGCGTCAGTTCATCGCCTGTTATGCCCCGCACATTGTCCAGCAGGATCGTTCCCCATTTGCTGTAGCTGAACGTCGTTTTGTTCAGATCCGCCAGGTTTACAGCGCCTCCGACACCCTCACCCCCAAGGATCTGCTCTATCTGCTCCTGATCCGGCTGCATTTCCTGCTCCCACCCGCCTTCATCCGAAAACGCATCTGTGTATTCGTCAAAGATCGCGGTGTCAAAGCTCTCGAAATTCAGCTTGTAACCCCCGGTATTAAAATCATAGTTATAGTTGTACACCGTCGCTCCCTGACTGCCGTCATAGCACAGCGATACATTCTGTACCGGATAATAATTGCCCTCTGCACGATAGTACAGGACTCCCTCTGCGACATCGTAGCATATCCTGTCCGCATACAGATACGACCAGCCTGAATCCTCGATCAGCTTACTGCTCTCGACAGCCAGCGACGCAATGTCCGCATAATCGCCGTAATACTCCATCACCTTAGACGCTCTGGAACCGTTTACCGTCTCGACGAACAGATACAGGAACAGCTCGTCGGGGTTGAGATCCGCAAGCTCCTGTTCCGTCATGTTCGTTTCAAGATAGGACAGCTTGTCATGGAGATCCACGCCCTCGAGACCGTTTGACTTGATGATCCCATACTTGAAAAACTCATCGCGCAGTTCCTCTGCATGAGCGTTGCTCCCGCGATTGCCAAACGCCATCACGGAATAGTTCATATTGGCATACCGATAGGAATCCTCGAGTGCCTCCTCCCGCGTCATCTCCCACATGCCGCTATACACACCGCCTGCCAGACAGAGACCAAGAACTCCGGTTCCTATGGCTGAGACGATGCACAGCAGCCATGCCATGCACTTTGCCACGATCGAATATCTTAACTTTTTCACCTTAAACATCACCCTTTTTCCTGTTTATTCTTCCAACTTGTAACCTCGTCCCCAGACAGATTTGAGATACCGCGGCTCCGCCGGATTGTACTCGAGTTTTTCCCGCAGATGCCGGATGTGGACCGCCACCGTGTTCTCCGTGCCGTACGGACTGTCGTTCCACACTGCCGCGTAAATCTGTGCCGGGGAGTACACTTTTCCCGGATTTTCCATGAGAAGCTTGAGGATATCGTACTCTGTCGGTGTCAGCGCCGCGCGCTCGCCGTCGAGCGTCACTTCCTTGGTGCGGTCGTCAAGCTCGATACCTCCGATCGTAAGCGTCTCGACCGCCCTCGGCGTCACCCCGCTGCCAAGCTGCATGTAACGCCTGAGCTGGGATTTCACCCGCGCCTGCACCTCCACCGGATTGAACGGTTTCGTCACGTAATCGTCCGCACCGATGTTGAGTCCGAGCACTTTATCAGTGTCCTCGCTCTTGGCTGTCAGCATGATGACCGGTACGTTGCTCTGCTCCCGCAGCTTCACCATCGCCGTGATACCGTCCATCACGGGCATCATGATGTCCATGAGCACCAGGTGGATCGTCTCCCTCGCAAGCACCTCCAAAGCTTCCTTTCCATTGTAAGCCTCATACACCTGATACCCCTCAGCCGTCAGATAGATCCTGAGCGCCGACACAATATCCCTCTCGTCATCACACACCAATACGTTGTACATCACTGACCTCCATGTTGAATCCTGTACTTCTCTCTCCGGTTCGTCCTCACAGATAGAAGTATATACCATATATTTTTAAGTTCCAATTGGGTAAAAGTTTAAGATTTGATTAAGACTATTATTTATGTACCCCGCATTTTAAAAGTCCTCAGCGCTTACATGTCACTAGCCTGTCACTAGTACAGATCATTTAGCGCCACTCGCTCTGTTGCGCTTGTCCACGTCTGTTTAAATCTCTCAACCCCTGTACCCCTCATAGCTTTCGATGCCATGACCTCATTATACTCCGGAAGGAAAGATTTTAACAGTCCTGATTTTTTCCCGTGTCTCAGCCTTCTTAATGCGTCCTTCTCCAGAGCATACACCTTTTGAACACTGTTTTTTGTCAGTCCTCCGATTTCCTTTCTTGTTTTTCTGTTCTGGTATCTTTCAATTATGATGTTTGGTTCTGGCTCTGGAAGTGCCTCGACTAGCTCCCATAGTATTGATGCCAAGTATTCCGCCTGCACATCTTCCAGTACTTCGCTTTCAACATCTGTATCACCCTGTATCAGCTCATAGAGCATACAACTTTCATCACCATCAACAGGAATATCCAAACTTTTTATTTGCTCCATCACAAAACCCCTGTTTAATTGGTTCATACGTTCTCTATTAATACCAAGATATAACATCGTTTCATGATCAGACGGCTTTCGCCCATACTCTGACTGCATAGCAGCAATAAGGCGCTTATACTTTGTCATGAGTCCCTTTGTGCCGCTTGGTATCCTTATAACACTCCCACACTCTTCAATATACCTGCATATGGATTGTTTGATCCAGAATACAGCATAGCTTGAAAATAATACACCCTTATCTGATCTGTAGGCATTTACAGCATTGCACAGACCTATATATCCCTGCTGCTTCAAATCCTCAATATCCTCATAACCGGAATACTTAGATGCTATCTTTGCAATGAGTCCTTGATTCTGTTCCCACAGTTCAAGCATATGATCAGCAGCATTCTGTCCGTCCTGTATGAATGCAACAAGCTGTTCATTTGTCATGATACCATCTCCTAACAAATCCCCCCTGTCTTATTCGAATTCAGGAGGGATTTTACTATTCTACCTTTTATTCGCTGCCTGCTGCTTCATCGTTGCCCACCGGCAGTTTGACGGTTCATAGCCTTTATCATTGTCAATACGATCAATAGACAGATTCTGCTTATAACCATGCTGCATCGCCCATACTGCAAAAGCCGTAAAGTCATTCTTCCATTCCCTGCAGACTGTTATGCCACGCCCTCCATAATTCTTGAAACTGTCACTGGCAGGGTTATAACAACGGGCTTTCATATCCGACCATATACGGCGCAATCTATCTCGCTGATCTGTTCTACCCATAAATATCTCATGGATTTTATCATCTACTTCCATTTTAAGCCTCTTTCGCCTCTTCTTCCGTCTCCTCTGCAGGCCGAGGCTGTTCCTGATAATAGATTGCCTTAACCTTGTTCGCCAGCACAAATGCATCATAGCATATACGTCCTTCCACCAGGGAACCACTGATCCCTGGTGGGTCAACGTGGATTTTATAATCCTCCAGTTTTGTCGGCGCCACTGTAGCACACGGGTGCGCGAGCATAAACCCAAAATCTTTCGGGAGGCGTACTGCAGGCACCTTGATGACCTTTGCACCGTCAATCATGGCGATAACACCCTTAATCCTGAGTTCGTTTGCGATATCAGTCTCCATGACGATATCTTTGCTCTTTTTCATGAGCGTGTATGTGTCTGGTGAAACTACAAGGATCCTGTCTGTCTCTGGCACCTCTGCATTGTCCAGCGCATTGTTTGCTGACACGATCTCAGTAAAAACATTTGTCGCCGTCAATTGGATCGGTGCCGGTCTGTGCCCTGCACCGGTACACATTACACTATAGACATATGTATCTACTTCCGGAATGACAACTTCACGCTGCTGCCTTGCCAGTGCAGATGCCGCCTGTACATTCTGGACTGTTTCGTCCTGGTCAAGCTTGTCAATGACAAATGTGAATGATCGGTCTTTCTGCAGTGTAAATTCATCCGTGGTTGCGTCCAGGTCTTTCACAACGCCATATCGGGAACCTGTCATTCCTTCCGGTGTATTGCGTTTGTAGTCATTCATCTGTGAAGTGCTGACCTTGTACACCTTTACAGTGTGTGCCCCTGTCCATTCAAAATCCTGGTTTGTCAGGAGTGATTTTTTACTTTCCGTGCTGAACTGTTCGTCCACATACGGCAAAAATTTCGTTGCTAAATTGATAGCCATGTCTCACGCTTCCTTTCTGTCAGGTGCTAAGCCCCATAGCTTTTCTTATTTCGAGATCGACCGATGCTCCTGCAGTCGGCTTTACACTGCTTACACCCGGCTGGAATCCCCTTAATTTTATATTGCTTGTGGCATTCGCCCTGCATTCTTTAAAATATTTTTCTACAGTTGCAATGCTCTTTTCCATTGTCTCCCTGTCAGTACAGTTAAGAGCCTCAAAAAGCTGTACAGGCAGTCCTTTTTCTGATAGCAGTTCTTTAGCTGACATGTGGAGTTCACGCCGTTCAAGTTCCTGCTCCCTTTTCGTAAAATCTGATTCGCCGCTGCTCTTTGCCTTTTCTTTGGCAAGTCTTTCCTGCACAATGCGATTCACATCCTCCTGCGAAAAGGTTCTCTTGTCCCCCGTTCCCTGATCGGCTGACGGGTCTGTGCTCTGGTTCATGCTCTTTTCATCCATACTCATAAATCTCCCTTCTTTTTACGCCCGAAGTGGGCTATTATCCGGAAATGAAAAAGGCATGAGAATAGCCAGTCATAACATCCTGGTTATTTCCCATGCCTTGATTTACAAGACTAACCCCGTGGGGCGGTACTCATGCCAAATTTCATTTTATGCATATCCTAACACATACAGGAAAGTCCGTCAAGAAGATTTTTGTCCGTCCACCCTTCCAGTGCCGTCAGCATTCTTTGGTATCGGTATTGTAAGTACCGTATGTAAAAACCCATCTTTTTCAGCTGCCTCTTTTACCTTTGTATCAGGGAACAGCGTCTTCACCGCTTCCTGATGCAGCTCCTTCCTGTCCCGCTCCTCTGCTGTATATGCAACCCTGATCTTCAATCTATCACCACTTTCTGTTTGTCCATTGCCAAACTCCAGTTTTCCCTTGTTAGTAGTTTTTGTTAGGTTCTGAATCCTAACGTGCATTGCCTGAAAATGTTAAGTTTTGTGAAGTAGTTGCACTCATAACACTTCTACTTTGGATCACGTATTGCGACATCGCAATTATTCATTCGGTCCTTTTCCCGTTCCTCGTCAATTTTATTTAAATAATTATTAACCAGATGTAATGTTTTGAATATATACTCATATACACTCGAACCCAAACCACTCGCATGCTTCAAACATTCATTTTTCCACTGCTCGCGCTGTTCCGGTGTCTTCTCCTGCAGATTGACGATCATTTCTGCAATTTCTGGTACATGCTGATAAAATAAATCTAATTCTGTCATATTGCACCGCCTTCTTCTGGGACAAACTTCCTGCTTATGATGATAAATGCAATTTTTTCTTTAAAGTTTAACATATTATCTTTCCTTTCTCCGGAAAGCCGTGTTATTATGTATTTAGGTTTTAACGGCTTTCCGGCTGTGTGCTGCCCTACAGGAAGGGGGGCTTCCTGCCGGGGCGTTTTTAGTTACTGAGGATCTGCTTTTCCAGTTCATCAATGTCATAGTCATTCTGCCGGAAGCTGTTAAAACTGTTATTCTGACAGTTCCGAGATCCCTGTCTGCTGTTCTGTAAATTCCCTTTTCCGCTGTCCTGCTCCCTTGAAAGCCATGAATTGATAAACCTGCTTATACCCCTTCTTGTCTTCCGCCTGGTGGGATTGCTGTCAAGCCATGCGCGCATCTCCTGGAGCTCCTGCATCACATTGACTGCCGGGTATGTCTGTACCCATAAATCAATCTTATCCTGTGGGACATCATAGAATGAATTATCGTTTAATGGCAGCAGTACGCCGCTTGGTTCAGCAGCCGGCTTGTCCGGCTCTGGACAAACAGATATATTATTATTGTTTATTATGTTATTGTTTATAATATTGTTATTGTTAGTTTCCTTACCGTCCGTAGTCGAGTTATCCGCCTCCCTATTATCAGGAATCGGAAAAAAGGGTTTATCCGATTCCTGATTTTGGGTAATTGGATAATCCAATATTGTGACTTCATGTGTAAGACGGTAAATAGTCCGCCCAAATTTACCATTATTTAGAGTCTGATGCTTTTCAACAACACCTGCAGCAACAAGTGCATTAATATGGCGGTAAAATGTATCTTTTCCCATATCCATTTCTTTGATGATTATCTCCACGCTGGGATAGCATTCATCAGTTGTGCCACAGAAAGATGACAGATACGCATATAACCCCTTCGCCGCCGCTGACAGATTCTTATTTCGTGTTACATCTTGATATACCACTCCATAACCTCCTCGTTCTTCATACATATTTCATTTTAGCTCCTTTCCATTAGCCAAACGGCATTTCATTTTCATACTGCGCCATTCCGTCAAGCGTCATCTGGTAATTCTCGTATGTATCAGGCTCCTTTGAGGGCTGCTTTTTTAATATTGCCATTGCACTCTTGAACTGCTCCATGTCCATGTCTTCCAGCCTGTTTATCTTATACATCCCGCATACGGATTCCTCATGCGCTCCTGTGCGCTCTATCTCCGCCCTGATCGTATTGATATGCGCCTGTGTGACATATACCCTGCTGCTGGCGCTCCTGTTCTGTGCAGCTGCGGTCTGCCCTGCTGCCGGGCGCGTGTTTTCCCTGCTGCCTTTCTGCCCTGACTGCTGCCGGGTACTGCCTTTATTATCCTGCTGGTCGTTCTTCATGCTGTCGGGATCCTTTGCATCGTCGATACAGAATAGACCGTTCAGGGCATACTTGCGCGCATAGCTGCTGCAGGATCCCGTAATCTGCGCCGCGTCCATCTTCGGACGGTTGTCCGTCTCCCGTGCAAATGCCGTGTTGCTGATGCCGGCATTGCTTTCCGTATCCTGGAACACTACGGTTGACTTCACATAATATCTGTCGCCGATCTGCTCGATGTCATCATACACAAGCAGCAGCGCCTTGACCTGTGCCATCAGCGGCTTTAATGCTTCCTGAATGTCCTCGCAACTCCGGTAATGGTAATCGCCAAACTGGTTATACTGGTTTTTAGGCGCTTTCAGGTTCTGCTGGACATAGAAGAGCTTTTCGTATATCGTCATGCCACCACCTCCGTCTAATCTGCCAGATTCCTGGCAAGGGCTTCAATGCTGATCAACAATCTTGTGTCACTTATTTTCGCTACGTGTGTAACTATGTTCCTGATCGTGACAAGCTGCGAGGTATTACTGATTTCTTCAATGCGCCGCTTTATACTGTCCCTGTACTCAATGCACTGCTGCATGTTTGCCAGGTTGTCCATTTCCAGTTTTTCTTCCATTCCCTGACACTTCCTTTCTGACTTATTAATTACCCATGTTTTCAGAATCAATTTCGCTTCAAAATCTCTTTGGTGGGGATTTCCTCACGCGAATCATTTTCGTGCAAATTTGATGCTAATTATGCGCTATACTACCGTATTTTAAATTATATAAACTCATTAACTCACGTGCTCCTACTCTTTGTCTTTCTGTAGAAATTCTAGGTGGTGAAATCTTGACCCACGACACAGGAACACGCGCGCATATACTGCCATCTGAATTTGCATGTTCATAAATAATTTTTTCTTAAAATCCTTTGAATGGGTATTTCTCTATTAAAATAGTTTTACTATTTTATTTTATTGACCTTTCAATAGATTTTCGACCTATTTTTGCTGCTATTCTTCCGCGCATTAATTCTTTTTGCTTTTCTACCTTTTGTATATCAGTCAAATTTCTTTTCAGTGTCTTAGATCTAAAACTAATCAAAGTAATGGGGCACGAATATGTACACCCAACAACTTCACCGTTTTTTAATTTTGCAGTCTCTTCAAGTTTCCATTCACTATCGGGACTTGCAACAAGCTTATTGAATTTGTTCATATATCTTGTATCAGATGTGTAAATAACCGCCTTATTATCTAAACGTCCAAAACTAACATGAACTTCTTGTTCCTCCAATGTTAAACTCATTTTTCTAACCCTCACTTTCTTCAATCTGCCCTGCTGCCACTGGTGCATTTTCCACCAAATCGGCTACACGGACGTTCAATGCCTTTGCAATTTTTCCCATGTATTTGGGTTTTGTGTAAAAGCCCCTGCGCATGGAATAGACAATGTTCTTTGATACACCTGCTGCCTCTGCAAGCTCAACCGGGTCATATTCCAGTTCTGCCATTGCGATCAGCACCTTGTGCGAGTCCGGTTTTAACATGGTTGTATCCCTGGCTGCTGGCATAACCCCGCGCCTCCTTCCTGGTCGAGCATGGGCAGCAACTTATTTCCCCTCTGCTCAATTTGTTTCTGGTTTTTCATGATCATTTCCAGGCGAAAATTAATCAGCTGTAAGGCGAGCTCTGCGCGCTCATACTCTGACAGGAAGCCTAATTCAAAATACGAATCGATCACACCTTGATAGTAATTTCTTTTGTCGTCTGTGATCGTGTCGCCCTGCATTCGGTTTAGTGTCTGATCAAAAAAGTCTTTCATGAGTTACGCTCCTTTCCTAATCCTCAATGATTACAATGTCCTTTGCCGACAGATCCAGCGCCTTGCAGATTGCCGGGACTACCTTCACCCTGCCGATTCTATTTCCATTCAGGGCGTTAGACACTGCCTGCTGACTAACTCCACCTTGCTTTGCAATTTCTGTAGCTGTTATTCCTTTTTCAGCCATTGCAAGATAAATCTTTCTTGCGTCCAGTTTGATTTTCACAATTTCACCTCTTTTCATAAACGTCTTGACGCAATCAACATGATTGTGTTATTATGATATCACATTCATATTGATTGTGTCAACAAAAAAAATAATCATATCGATTGTGTTGCAATATATTTTTATGATATAGTTGTTTTGAGGTGATAAAATGACTATAGGGCAAAATATTGCAAGATATAGAAAAATGGCAGGCTATACCCAAAAAGAACTAGCAGAAAAATGTAATTGTGCAACCGGAACCATTCAACAGTATGAACTGGAAAAACGTACACCCAAAATAGATAAGCTATCAGAGATTGCAAAGGCTCTGGATATTCCTATTGATTATTTATTCGGAGATATATCAATTGGGCTACTGACAGAAACAGACATCATGCAACTAAGCTACTATTTTTCTCAAAATGACAAAATACGAGGACTTCAAAAATTACTCTTAGACAATGACTGCATATTAACACAAAAAGAAAATAACTATATTTTACAAAAACGTATTAATGGCACTTACGGGAAAAGAATTATTATTAATGACTCAGAATATAACACATTAGTTAATGATATTGATAAAACCACTAATTTTTTAATAAAATTTATATTAGACAAGATTTTTGATAGTCACGATTACTATTTTTATGACAATCCAGATAATTCAGAAGAACAGAAAAAAAAGCCGAAGCTATAAAACGTGTCTCTGAATTAAAATATATTCGAGAATACACAGATATAAACGAACTTCCTTTTGAGTAGAATAAGAAACATAACAACCATGTTGTTGATCCCAACAATAAGGGGCGCCAATACGGCCACCCCTTCCGATACTGAATAACGATTTGTTACCGAGTTTGAAATAACCTACCATTTTCCTCACATCGGGAAAATGGTAAATACTGCACCGCTACTATTTCATCTGGCAGCAGTGCACTGCACCATGACAATATAATATGCTTACCTGGGGAGCCGGGGGACGTGCTCTCACCCAATCCGAGACCCAACGGAGGGTGGTGGGTATTATGAGTACATATGAAGAATTTATGGTGCTTTTGACTATGGGACTTCTGATCGTTGCAATTCTGAATTTGAAAAATAAAAAATAGCCGTCCTGTTCTTTGGCGAGAATAACGGCTATTTTTTATTAACTTGAAACTATTTCGCCGGGTCGGGTGACCTGCACTCACCTTCCGGCTCCCCAGTTAAGCATATTATAAGCGAAGGCACTACTATTTGTCAATATGGAAATTTGGCAGCAGCACTGTTGAATCATTGCGACGTCGCAACCAAAATCACAACGGCTAAGAGCTACCAACTCCCAGCCGCCGTAAAATACCATTGCCAGATCACCTGGCTACAGCATACCTAAACAATATGATTGTAGCACATTTTTCCGCATCCGGCAATGGGTGTATTTTTTATACCCAAAATTCACAGAAAGGACGTAGATAAATGCCGCGTGGAAAAGCTATCAGGAACAAAAACGGCTATGGTACTGTTGTAAAGCTGTCAGGCAATCGAAGAAATCCGTATGAAGTCAGGGTCAACACCAGAATGGACGAAAGATATTACCCCGTCTATGACGTCCTGGGACGCTACGCCACCCGTGAAGAAGGACTGATCGCACTGGCGGAGTACAACAAGACCCCATATGACCTTAATAAGTCCAAACTTACATTCAGTGAATTGTATACAGCTTTTTATCATGACAAGTATGAGTTATCTGGAAAAACTTTTTCCAGAAGTTCCAAAGACTGCACACGATCCGCATACAATCATATGGAACCGCTTCATGATCGGCTGTACAAAGACATCAGAGTGAACGACTTCAAAGCTGTATTTGCCCAGACAAAAAGCGGTAAAGCTCTGTCTCATGCCATGCAGGAACACATGAAGAATCTCATTGTCCAGATGGACAAATTTGCCCTGCAGAACGATATCATCAGTAAAGGTTATGCGTCCTTTGTAAGCATCACTGTTGAGGAAGACGACAAGCCTGGTGTGCCATTTACACATGATGAGCTTGTGAAGTTGTGGCAGCATCAAACTACCCCATGGATTGATGCCGCCCTGATATTTATCTATTCTGGCTGGAGAATATCGGAACTGAATAACATGCCCATTGAAAATATCAACCTGTCAGACTGGATCTTCAAGGGCGGCGTCAAGACTGCTGCCGGCAAAGACAGGATTGTCCCAATCCATTCAGCAATTCGCGACATGGTAGCTGATCGGATTTCTGACAATGGCAGCAGGTTATTCGTTGAGAACGGTAAGCCCATCAGTAACACACTATTGTCAAAGCGCTTTAAAGCTGCCCTTGCCGCTGCAGGTATCACAACAGAACATACAATACATGATTGTCGGCATACGTTTACGTCACTGCTTGATACTGCCGGAGCTAACCCTATATGTATTGACCGTCTTGTCGGTCATGCTTCCAGAAGCATCACCTCAAAGGTATACACACATAAAGATATAACGGAACTGCGGGCAGCAGTAGAATTAATAAAAGCACCTGAATATTAGTTTGTTTCAGGTGCTTATTTTTTGTCACTAGCTTGTCACTAGTAGCATATTTTTTGCTGAATTTTTTAATATAACAAAATCAAGAATGCAGTAAAATTAAGGCTTTCAATGGCTAAGAGATCCCACCAAACTAACGTTTGTTAAGATTTGATTAAGACAATCTCCTCACCACGATAAAATAACTGATGACGAGGATCACATCCGCCCCCATCCACGCCATGATCTCCGCGTAAAAAATGCCGTTCTCGCCGATCAGCCTCGGCAGGAGCAGCGCACTTGCCGTGCGCATGACAAACTCCGCGACGCCCGAGAGCATCGGGAGCACCGTATTTCCCATGCCCTGTATGGCGGACCGCGTCACATGCAGTATGTACAGTACCGGCAGACAGACGCTCATGACCGCCAGATAGTGATATGCGACCTCCATCGTCGCCTCCACCGTCTCCGGGGAACCCGATATGAACAATCCCAGCAAGAATCTGCCAAAGCCCAGCATGCACGCCGCGATCACGACAGATGTGATCAGTGCGATCACCACAGCCGCCCGCATACCGTCATGAATGCGCCTGACCTTTCCGGCGCCCATATTCTGTCCCATGTATGTCACCATGGCATAACCGTAGGATGTCGCCGCGATCTCCAGCAAACCGTACAGCTTGTTGGTCGCCGTAAACCCTGCGATAAAAACCACGCCAAATCCGTTTACCACAGCCTGTACGATCATGCCGCCCACCGCTATGACCGCATTCTGAAACGCCATGGGAAAACCCAGATACATCAGTTCTCCCGCCAGTCTGCCGCTCAGCCTGAAATCCTCCGGCTGCATGCGCAGCAGCTCGATCTTTCTGATATGCCAGATGCAGAAGATGCTTGACACGAGCTGAGCGATCAGCGTCGCAGACGCCGCGCCCGCGATCCCCCAGCCAAAACCGATGACAAACAGCATGTCCAGCAGGATATTTACGACGGAGGCGACGATCATGGCGTTGAGCGGCGTCCTGCCGTCCCCCAGCGCACGCAGGATGCACGCCAGCAGATTGTACAGCATCACGATCGGAATGCCCATGAACATGATGCGCAGATACAATATCGTGCCGTCCCAGATGTCCGGCGGCGTCTGCAGAACCCGCAGCAGCGGTGCCGCCATGAGCTGCCCTGCCGCGACAAGGACCAGCGCCGATACCGCCGCGATCACCGCGGAGCCCGCGACTGCCTTTCTCAACGCATCATGTTTTCCCGCCCCGAACGCCTTTGCCATCATGATCCCAAAGCCCTGCGTGAACCCCTGAATGATCCCCAGCATCATCCAGTTCATCCACTCTGCGGCGCCGAGCGCCGCCAACGCGCCGACACCGAGCACCTTCCCCACGACCATCGTATCGACCACAGTATACAACTGCTGAAAGATATTTCCTGCCATCAGTGACAGGGCAAACGTCAGAATGATATCAGAGGGTTTTCCCTCCGTCATGTTTTTAATCTTTACCGCCATCTTTTCTCTCCACCTTCGCGATACTTTCGCGATCCGCACGCCTATGCATCCTGTAATATTTTCCTCTCTTACAAAAGGAGACACACTTTCGTGTGTCTCCCTTCTAATTTCATCAAACAATTTTCATCAAACAATCTTTATATAGCTGATTCTTCAAATCCTTAGCACTGCTCAACGAGCTTCTTCAATGCTGCAAGTGCCTCGTCAGGAAGCTTGTCATAACCTTCCTTCTTGGTTGCGAAACCTTCCACTGCATCTACACGGTTCTGCATAGCGGACTTCAACGCTGCCACATACTCAGCATTGTTCATATCCGGCTTGAATGCGTCGCTTGTCTTGCCAGACCAGTCATACATGATCTCGATATCATCAAAGTTGCCCCACTTCTCGAAGTTAGCCTTTCCTTCAACGATCGTCTCCAAGATTCCCAGTGTGTCAGCCGGCTTTACCTTTGTGCCCATGAAGTCGCCTGTGTTGACGATATAGCATGCTACATCCTTCTCCTCAACCAGCTTCTTGAACTTCTCATAGTCGTTAACCAGCGGATATGTCCTGAACGGGTTTGCATAAGGAACGATTCTGAGTGCGTTCAGATCTGTACCTGCTGCAACACGCTCTGCTGTGGAAGTCTTTGTTGCAAGTGTCGCACCCATGACAGATGCAAGCGCTGAACCCTTCAACTTCACTACTGGCGGGATCGTCGGATCCTTCATGATCCAGAAGATCGCGTTAACAGGAGCATCGATCTTATCCACACGGTTCGGAGACCACAGCTTTGACTTGATCGCACGTCCGTTACCGTTCCTGATATCCTCTGTCACGAGCTGGATCTTTCCATCCTCATCCAGTGTAGCGGAGCAGTTCTGTGCGGACAGTAAGTACTCATTGTCAGCACAGCCTGTAGGATAGTCAGCTGTCTTGTCAAAGTATGTAGGCTCAAGCGCGATGGACGCACATGTGTCTGTATTGATGATGAATGCATCGTCGTGAAGAACCTTGATACCGCCGAATGCATCATACTTTCCGGCATGCTTAGCATGTGTCAGCGTAGACTTACCAGATCCTGACAAGCCGTATACAGATGCAACGAACTTCTTGCCGCCCTCAAGAGAGTACTCCTTCTGTCCGCCATGGCAGGAAGCATAGCCGTTTCTGTTTGCAAGCGCCCATGCCATTGTCAGAGTACCTTTCTTGTGCTCGCCAAAGTACTTCATACCAAGGATCGCAGCACAGTTCTGGTTTGTATCGAAATAGCAGAGTGTCAAAGGATCGCTCAGGCAGCTGTAGTCAACATCCGGTGCCTCATGCGGTGCCCACTGAGGATCAGAGAAGATATAGATATCCGGCTCCTTGCCATCGCCGACAGGCTTGGAGTTCCTGTACATTTTAACATACTCATCCGACATATACTGGAAATTGATCATCCAGTTGTAGAGCAGGTTCTCCTCTCCTTCCGGAATCAGGAGATGCGCTTTCACCATAAACTCAGGATCAAGACCTACAAAGCACTCTGCATGATACATCGTCTTCCAACGTGTCTCGTATACAGCGTCCATGACAACCTTGTCAAGCTTTGCCTCGTCCACGCCCGGCTCGCCCTTGATGCGGCGTGCTGCTGCGTAACGTCCTGTAACGGCGCCATCATTGAACAACAAAACTCTTGCGTCCTTCTCGAGACCAAATGTTTCGCCATCCTTGATCTTCATATCGGTAACAATGGTTCCCGGTGAGTTCTTCGCTAACTCATAGGCTTCCTTCAAAGTGTTTACCTTGACTACATTGTTTCCGTAAAAAGCAGCCTCGATGATAGAACGTGTCTTAGAAAATCCTACCTTTCCAGCACCGATCTCGGAAATGGGATAATACGCTTTCGTTGACATATAAGATCCTCCTTAAGATAATAAATTTTATTTCAAACCGCCGTGACGAGTAACACTGTCTGAAACGGTTATGATCAAAAATGCACATGCCTGCCCTAATGAATCAATTATCTCAAAACCTCAGACAAAAGTCAATAAAATTCACATAAACTTTTTACACTGCCCGCGTCGCCTTTTTCAGCATCTCAAGCTCCGCGCCTTCAAAATACGGGGCAAGCTTCGCGCAGACACTCTCATGATATGCGTTCAGTTTCCTGATGTCAGACGGCTCCATATACTGCGGATCGATGACGTCCAAGTCGATCGGCACATAGGTCAGATGGCGGAAGCCCATGAACTGTCCGTATTCGTTCTTATCTTCCTTCACGACCTCGACGATGTTCTCTGTCCGTATGCCATGGCTGTCCTGCACATACATACCCGGCTCATCCGAGACGATCATGCCCTCCTCCAGCTTTGTCTCCGGCAGCTCCGACTTGTACTGCCATCTGAGGCTGTGCGGTCCTTCATGGACATTCAGGATATAGCCGATCCCATGTCCTGTCCCGTGCTTGTAGTCCAGCCCGCACGCCCACAGCGGTTCCCGCGCCACGATATCAAGATTCCTTCCCGTACAGCCATATAAAAACTTTGCGTCTGCCAGCCGGAGCATGGCACATGCAACCTTCGTAAAATGGAGCTTCATCTCGTCAGTGACGGCGCCAAGCGCGATCGTCCGCGTCACGTCCGTCGTGCCGCCCTCGTACTGACCGCCCGAATCGACCAGGTAGAGTCCCTCCGCATCGATACGGCTGAAATGTTCCTTTGTCGCACTGTAGTGCGCCATCGCCGCGTTGGACTTGTAAGCGCTGATCGTAGGAAAAGACAGATCCAGAAAGCCGGGGATCTCCGCCCGCATGCCGTCAAGCTTCGCGGCCACGCTCAGCTCATCCATCGCAGTCTTCCCCGCATGCTCCTTCATCCAGAAGAGAAACTTCGTCAATACCACACTGTCCCTGAGATAGCACTCCCGGATATGCTCCATCTCAACAGGATTCTTGACCGCTTTCATCAGCTCTGTCGGGTTCTTTCTGTCGACCAGTTCCGCGCGCTTCTGTACCAGCTTGTAAAGCATATAGCTGATATCGGCCCCCGAGCACCATACCTTTCCGTCAATGTCACATTTCTCTAAATACCCTGTAATGTGATCATACTCCTCATACGTCACACCGTTTTTTGCCAGATAATCCCTTGTCCCATCCGTCAGCGCCGCAGACTGGATAAACAGGACTGCCGCCTCTTTTGATACAAATGTATAGGAGAGCGCGACCGGATTGCACGCCACGTCATTTGCGCGGATATTGTATAACCACATGATGTCATCAAGCCTGGAGATCAGCAGATGCGCAGCGCCTTCCTCCGCCATCTTCTCCCTCACCCTATCAAGCTTTTGTGCGACACTCATGCCGCAGCTTTCCTCAGGAACCACCCACACCCTGCTTGCGGGCATCGCCGGCCTGTCCTGCCACAGTTGCGCCGCAATATCCCTGTCATAGCAAAACGTCACATTTTTTCCTTCAAAAACCTCTTCCAGCTCCTTTCCGAAAAAGGCATCCACTACCCTGCCGTCAA
>ERZ808054.908-NODE-908-length-21078-cov-5.598448_pt1 | contig 21078 bp, 10 predicted proteins | sample MGYA00380201_ERZ808054 | MGnify/ENA primary metagenome ERZ808054 (study PRJEB31490, sample SAMN06133419) | mouse gut metagenome | isolation source: Z5_2 | host: mice | place: China: Chengdu | collected 2015-05 ... | reverse complement strand
CATGACGGTGTTTGTGCATCAGGATGAGTTCATGCGCAAGGAGCAGAAGGTGGTGGCCGCCCTTCACCGCCTGGCGGAGCCGGAAGCCATAGAGATCGAGTCCGATCTGGCTTTGGTGGCTGTGGTGGGCCGGGGCATGAAGTCCACCCGGGGCACGGCGGGACGCATTTTCTCCGCTCTGGCCCATAACAATATCAATGTTAAGATGATTGACCAGGGTTCTTCCGAGTTAAATATCATCATCGGCGTGACCAATGAGGATTTTGAGAGCGCCATCAAAGCTATCTACGATATTTTTGTAATCGCGCAGTTATAGGCGCGGAGATATGCTGAAGAGAAAGCCTGCCGGGGATGGGCGCCATACCGGGCAGGCTTTTGCGCGCTCCGGCGCAGGAAGGAGCGGTGTGCGCCTCTTCCCGGTTTTCGTTACCTGAAAACACAGTCAATATTTGTCGAATAATTCCAAAATTTGACAAGTGTATGGGAATATTGAAAATAATTATAGAAATTTGAAAAAATGTGTTGACAAATAGAAAATACCTGCTATAATAAAATCATACAGAAGAGATCAAGCAACCGATTCCAAAAACAACACAGGAGGAAGGGCCAATGTACTAATGATAATGGAATCAAAAATACAATAGGAGGTAAGGACCATTGGACAGCATAGTTTGAAGAGGGCGCATCAAGAAACCGTTGATGTGCCCTCTTCCTTTATGCAGGTTCTATTTCTTAATTTTCCGGAAAAACAAATTTTTGTGTAGAAAAATGACGGATGATAAGGTATACTTTTGCTGTATATTCTATTGTAGGCAAAGTCGGAGGCGGTGTTATATCGCGTTGTATATTAAGAGAGGTTTTTGATACAAATGGAGAATCGGCAGGATAAATTGCAGCAGCAGAGGGAGGCGCGGCGGAAGAGGAGACAACGCAATCAGATTCTGGCCTACGCCACACTGCTGGTGCTGATCGCCCTGGCAGCCGTGGGCATCGTGGTAGGCGTCAGGCATCTGAGGCAGTGGCAGGAGCAGAGGCAGCAGGAGGAACAGCGGCAGCAGGAGAGCATACAGGATCAGTTGGAGCAGCAGGTGGGTTCTGACGAGGAGAGTATACAGGCGCCGCCGGAAGAGCCGGAGCCCACGCCGGAACCTGTGCCGGAACTGACCCCGGAGGAAAAACTGGACGAGATCATCAATGCCATGATTGACGCCATGCCTCTGGAGGACAAAGTGGCGGGGCTGTTTTTTGTGTCCCCCGAGTCCATTACCGGCGTAACCGCCGCAGTGAAGGCGGGAGAGGGCACCAGGGAGTCTCTCACCCGGTACGCGGTGGGGGGCCTGCTTTACCAGAAGAAGAATATCAAGGACGCGGAACAATTCCGGGAAATGCTGGGCAACACGGAATTGTACAGCAAGTATCCGCTGTTTCTGGGCATAGAAGAGGAGGGCGGCAGCGTCAGTCCCCTGGCGGCGGCGGGCCTGATTGACAAGCAGCCTTCCCCGGCGGATCTGGGAGCCGGCGGGGACCCGGGAGCAGCCTATCAGGCGGGCAGCAGTCTGGGGGCAGGGCTGGCCTCCTATGGTATCAATGTGGATTTTGCCCCGGTGGCAGACCTGGCTAATGTGGAGGGCAGTGTGATGGCCGCCAGGGCCTACGGCAGCGATGCCGGGACGGTGTCGGCTTATGTGAACGGCATGGTGAGCGGCCTGCAGGAACAGAAAGTGACGGCCTGTATGAAGCATTTCCCCTGCGGCGGCGGAACGGCGGAGGATACCGGGGAGGGGCAGGCCGTGTCGGAGCGGAGTGCGGAAGATTTGCGCAGCCAGGAACTGGAAGTGTATCAGTCCGGCATTGACTCCGGCGTTCAGATGATCATGGTGGGCCATACCGCCGTTCCTTCCCTGACGGGGGATAATACACCGGCGTCTCTGTCCGGCATTATTGTCACCGACCTGCTGCGGGGGGAGATGGGGTACAGAGGCGTGATTATCACCGATGCCATGAATCTGAAGGCCATCTCGGAGTACTACGATTCCGGCCAGGCGGCGGTGATGGCTCTGAAGGCGGGCTGTGACATGGTTTTGATGCCGGAGAATTTTGAGGAGGCATACGAAGCGGTGCTGGGGGCGGTCCGGGACGGCACCATCTCGGAGGAGCGGGTCAACGATGCTCTGCGCCGCATTTACAGAATCAAATGTGCCGACCGCCTGGGACAGGACTGATCAGGGAGGGGGACGGGCTCTGTCCCCCGGGCCCTTGGTACGTCAATACACCAGTTGTCTCTATTGTGCGTGCAATTTCATAACTTTTTAAAAATAACAGTTGACAAAAGCGGGATACTGATGTATAGTATATTTTGTTCAGAGCAATCTGGTACATGCGCGAGTGGCTCAGCGGTGGAGCACCTCCTTGCCAAGGAGGGGGTCGCGGGTTCGATTCCCGTCTCGCGCTTTTTTAATACCCATGTGCAGGAGGAGGGTTGGCCCCGCTCCATGCAGGCAGCTACCGTAAGGTATAGGTGCCCCGCCGCTTGCGGCGGGGCTGTTTTATTGCCGGAATACGGCAAATCGCAGTAAAGCCGGGGCGGACCGAAGGGTTTGAAAGAAACGAGGAGAATCAAATGCGGACTTTGGGTAAAATTATCAGGAGATATATACAGATTGTTACTCTGGCGCTGGTGCTGGGCATATTGGTATTCATCGGGTGTATGGAGATTTCCAAGGAGCGGGAGCGGGCATATGAAAATGCCGTCAGTGCATTTCACCAGATCGGGCAGACCCTGGAGCGGAACCAGGAGGAACTGCGGGATATCGGCGTGGAGTACAGCGAGACCTGCCTGTACAATGCGGAGGCCATTGCCTATATGATCCAGCACAATCTCCCGGCGCTGGAGAGCCTTGAGGAGTTGAAGCGGATGGCTGAATTTATGGAGGTGGATGAGATTCATATTTTTGACCGGGAGGGATGCATCTATGCAGGGACTCACCCGGAATACTATGGTTACACCTTTGACTCCGGGGAGCAGATGCGTTTCTTCAAACCCATGCTGGAGGACCAATCCCTGAAGCTGGTGCAGGAAGTTACGCCAAACACGGCGGAGGGGAAGCTGATGCAGTACTCCGCTCTGTGGAGCGGGGACGGGCAGTTTATCGTCCAGGTGGGAAAAGCGCCGATACGGCTGATGAAGGCCACGGAAAAAAACGAACTGTCTTATATATTTGCCATGCTTAAGATTGATCCTGCAGCCATCTATTATGCCGTCGACATGGAGAGCGGGGAGATCGTGGGCTCTACGGATCTGGATAATGTGGGGAAAGACCTGACGTCGGTGGGGCTGGATCTGCGGGATGTCCGTTCCGGCGGTATGGGTTTTCACGCCAGGGTCAACGGCGTACATTCCTACTGTGTATTTGAACAGATCGGAGCCAATTATGTGGGACGTGTCATGCCTGATCGGATTCTGTACCAGCGTCTCCCGGCCAACATGGTTTCCCTGGCCGTGGGCCTGCTGTTGATCACCTTCTTTCTGTCCTCTGTTGTAACCTGGTGCATGAACCGATATGTGGTGGGAGGGATTCACAATGTGAATGAGAAACTGCGCCTCATCGCCGGGGGTGATCTGGAGGAAAGGGTGGACATCCGAACCAGTGTGGAACTTTCGGAACTGAGCAGTTATATTAATGAGATGATCGGAAGTCTGCTGTCCAACAACAAAAAGATGTCCTATGCCCTGGGCAAGACCAATATGTACATCGGTGTGTACGAATATGCCCGGCAGGGCGGGGTCCGCTTCACGGAGCATATCCCCAGAATATTCGGACTGGAGGAGAGCGAGGCCAAAAGGCTGTCCGGCAGCGGCGGGCTGTTCCGGGAATTTCTTGGACAGATTCTCTGCCGCCCTCTGCAGGGGGAGGAAGGGGTGTTCCAACTGGATGAGCGCTATATAAAACTGGAGGAGATTCAAGAGGGCCATGAAACCTTCGGCATTGCCATTGACGTGACGGAGGAGATTGCCAGGCGCAGGAAGATCGAGGGAGAGCGGGATATGGACGCCCTGACCGGGCTGTACAATAGAAGAGGGCTGGATACGCGGCTGGAGCGGCTTTTCGCGGAGCCGGAAAAACTGGGGCATTACGCCATGGTTATGATTGATGCGGACGGTTTGAAGGGGATCAATGATACTTACGGGCATGACAAAGGGGATGAGTATCTGCGGAAGATCGCGGACACCATTAATGCTTTTGACTCGGGCAACAGTCTTGCGGCCAGACAGGGCGGCGATGAGTTTGTGCTGTTTTTATACCGGTATGAGCAGGAGGAGGAACTGGTCGAGGCTCTCCGGCTGCTGGAGTTCATTCAGAGGCATTGCATGGCCTGTCTGGAACCCGAACTGCGGGTCAGGCTGGAATTCTCTCTGGGCTATGTGATGGCCCGGGGACAGGCGGATTACCGGGAACTGCTCAGGCAGGCTGACGAGCGCATGTATGAGAATAAAAGGGAGCGGAAGAAGTCGCGGGAATAACCCGGGGTCTGTTGGCCGCGCCGAAGCATTGCCATAAATCGGAAAACAGGGTTGACAAGCAGGAATAAAAGGATTAGAATTCCTTGTAAACCGATAGGAATTATATAAAATAAAAAAGGGAGACACATTTTTATGGGAAAAAGGGCATATACTGAGAGAAATTTAAAATTTGAGACTCTGCAGCTTCATGTGGGACAGGAGCAGCCGGACCCGGCAACGGACGCCAGAGCAGTTCCCATTTACCAGACTTCCTCCTATGTGTTCCGGGACTGTGACCAGGCGGCGGCCAGGTTCGATCTCAGTGCTCCGGGCAATATTTACGGCAGGCTTACCAATCCCACGGCGGATGTGTTTGAGCGGCGGATGGCCGCCCTGGAAGGGGGCACGGCGGCGCTGGCAGTGGGCTCCGGCGCGGCCGCAATCACATATACCATCCAGAACCTGGCCCAGGCGGGGGATCATGTGGTGGCGGCCAAAAACATCTACGGCGGCACCTACAATCTGCTGGCCCACACCCTGGCGGCCTATGGCGTGAGCACTACTTTCGTGAATCCTTTTGATTTTGAAGAGGTGGAGGCGGCTATCCGGGACAATACAAAACTGCTGTTTGCGGAGACCCTGGGCAATCCCAACTCCCAGGTGGCGGACATAGACAGATTGGCCGAAATCGCCCATGCCAAGGGAATTCCCCTGGCAGTGGACAATACCTTTGCCACTCCTTATCTGGTGCGTCCCATCGAGCACGGTGCGGACATCGTGGTGCATTCCGCCACCAAGTTCATCGGAGGGCACGGCACCACCCTGGGCGGGGTGATTGTGGAGGGGGGCCGGTTCGACTGGGAAGCCAGCGGCCGCTTCCCCTCTTTGACGGAGCCCAATCCCAGCTACCACGGCGTCTGTTTTGTCAGGGCGGCGGGTCCGGCGGCTTTTGTGACCAAAATCAGAGCCATCCTGCTTCGGGATACCGGGGCCACCCTGTCTCCCTTCCATGCTTTTATCTTTTTGCAGGGGCTGGAAAGCCTGTCTCTGCGGGTGGAGCGCCATGTGGAAAACGCTCTCAAGGTGGTGCGGTATCTGGCAGATCATCCCCAGGTGGAGAGAGTACATCATCCCTCCATATCGGAAGATCCGGAGCAGCAGGCTCTGTATCGGAAATATTTTCCCCGGGGAGGGGGTTCCATATTCACTTTTGAAATCAGAGGGGATGCCCGCAGAGCCATGGACTTTATAGACAATCTGGAACTGTTCTCCCTGCTGGCCAATGTGGCGGATGCCAAGAGCCTGGTGATCCATCCCGCCTCCACCACCCATGCCCAGTTAAGCCCGGAGGAACAGGCGGATCAGGGCATTCGTCCCAACACCATCCGGCTGTCCATCGGCACGGAACATATTGACGATATCCTCCAGGATCTGGAGGAAGCCTTTAAAGCAGTGGAAAAATGTAATTTTTAAAAATTTTTTGAAAAATTTAAAAAATTCAGTTGCTTTTTTCCGAAGTTGTGCTATACTAGCCTCAAGGGGCATTAGCGCAGCTGGGAGCGCGTCACACTGGCAGTGTGAAGGCCACGGGTTCGAGTCCCGTATGCTCCATGACGGCAAAAGGCCGCAGATCAAGGATTTTCCAAGGAGAATCAAGGGTTTGCGGCATTTTTAGTCCCACTTTGACTTCTGGAAAAGTAAGGAATAGGAAAGTACTGTTTTCGCAATTACATAATTATATTGGGAAACGGAAGGAGAAAAGGTATGAAAAGGTTATTGGCGTTTTTGCTGGCTGCTGTGCTGGTAATGAGTTCCGGCCTGACGGCTTATGCCACTGGAGCGGACGGCACAGTCTCGGGAGGGGACGATTGGGGCTCGGTTTCGGGGGATGATATCAACCTGAATGACAAGCTGAGCCGTAGGATCCAGACGGGGCAGATCGGTCAGGTGGATGTATGCATCGGTGCGGCTCTGTTTATGAAGAGTCCGGTGACTTTCACGGTGGAACTGACCGATCCCTGGGGGCAGGTCCAGAGGGGAGAGATTGTTCTGGGCGCGGAGAGCACTTCTGAGAAGGAAGGCCAGGAGGGCAGGGTGAGTTTCGGTCAGCTTGTGGAGGGCCAATATACCCTGAAAGTGACGGCAAAGGGATTTGCCGCATATACCCAGACGATTTCCGTGAAAGACAGGGCATACGCGGTTAATCTGATGACAGGTTTTCTGGGAGGAGTAAATTATACCCAGGGGACAATGCATCCCGGCGTACTGCTGGTGGGTGATGTCAACGGGGACGGCAGGCTGGACGCAGCGGACAGGGCCGCCCTGGTGGACGCTATTGACAGAGGTGCCGGTACTTCGGAACTCGTTACGGATTTAAACGGCGACGGCGTGGTGGACCTGGTAGATCTGGAATATTTCGCAAAGGGATACAATGATGCCAGAGATACCCAGGCGGGAGTGGAGCGATTTGTTCCCGTGGATGTTATACAGCCTGCCCGGGGGGCCAATACCAAAGTGGAGGGTGATCTGCAGGGGCTCTTGGAAAACAGAGAGAGCGTAACTCTGACGGCGCTGAAGCCGGACGGCAGCACGGCCGCCATCTCAAAGGATACCCCGGTTTCCCTGGATTTTTACTTTGCGGAGGCGGGAGAGGCGAACCTGGCCGACGGGATCATTATCGAAACAGGGGGAGATAATCCCATCAGCAACAGCGTTATCACAATCGCTTATACGGACGAATCCGGAGCGGAGCAGGTCAAAGAGATCCCGGTGGACGATGGAATACATTATCTTCTGGTGGACTCCGCCATCAGGGCCGAGCGGGACGGTCAGGGCAATATACGACTGCACCTGGGGGCTCAGATAGCTGTGAAAAAGGTGACCCTGACCATTACGGGAATGCGGAACAACAATAATCTTGCGGAGATCTCCAAGGTGGAGTTCGTCAACGGCATGGAAGAGAGGATTCCGGATCCCGAGATGGACAGACCGGAGAATCTGCGGGCAGAGGCGGGGAACAAGATTATCCGTCTGACATGGGACCGCAGTGTCAATATCACAGGATACGAAGTGCTGATAAAGCAGGGGGAGAGCCAGGAGACCGTGATGGTCACCGGTAACGCCCTGGATATCACCTCCTTCGGCGGCAGGGAATTGGCCAATTATCTGGAGTATCGGATTCGGGTGCAGTCGGTCAACGGAACCTGGCGCAGCGGATACGGCGATGAGGTGACGGCGGTGCCTCTGCCAAGCGGCAAGCCGGATAAGCCGGACAATGTGTCGGCCAAGGGACAGTATCAGAGTGTGGTGGTGTCCTGGAAGAATATGAAAGATACCCTGACCTACAATCTGTATTATAAGGAGAGTGCCGCCGGGGAGTATCAGAAGATAGAGGGAATCAAGGAGAACAGCTATACCATCAGAAACCTCAAGGATCTGACGGAGTACACGGTCTATGTGACAGGCGTAAACGAGTTCGGAGAGAGCGGTCCTTCCCTGTCTGCGGCGGCTACCACCACGGATTCCAATCCTGCGGTGATGCCTAAATATAATCTGATCAATGTGGGCAATCCGGGAGAGAAGGGCGCTCATATCATCAGCGCCACCATGGGCGCCACCATGGAGAACAGCCCTCTGGATACGGAGCCCGGAACAGCATGGGGTACGGTGGACCATGATGCGGCATCTTACTATTTTGCCAACACCTGGGATATGGGCGGCTTTAATCCCATGGGCGCCAAACACGGGCTTATATATGAGTTTGACCAGGTATACAAACTGGATACGCTGGCTTTCCACGATATGACTTCCCAGGATACGGGTTATGCCTATGCCAAGGTGCGTTACTGGGATGAGAACGGCGTTCAGACTGACGTGGCCGGTATCTCCATGCAGAGAAAGACGGATGCGGGAGGCAGGACTTACTATGTGATAAAACTGCCCCAGGCGGTCAACGCCAAGAAGATTCAGTTCGGTATTGCCCGTGCCACGGCATCGGGAACCATCTCGATTTCCGAGGTGTACTTCTACTATTATGATACGCTGATGGAAGATATCATGTCCCTGTACCAGGACGACCTGCATACGGTACTCAGGCCGGAAGTAACCCAGGCGGATATAGATGCCCTGCGGACCCGGATCAATACGGTGGACCCGGTGAGCGGTGAGTACCATCCCGACCGGGAGCTGCTGGAGCGGGAATTGCAGACGGCGGAGGCCATCCTGCGGGATGTGAGGCTGAATGCTTCTGTGATAGTTCACAGCGGGATCACCACCAAGGATGTGGGCAGAGGATTCGGCGGTTTGAATGCCTGGCAGCCCTTGGGTGTGGTGGCAGCGGCCCAGGAGGAGATCATGGTCTATGTGGGCCACAGCAGCAAGAAAACGGGAGAGGCCGCCAATCTTCAGCTTGTGTCCACCCAGTATCATTCTGAAGCGGCGGGCGTGAGCACCGTGGTGGCCACATTGAAAGTGGGTCCCAATAAGATATCCGTTCCCAAGATCGGAAGTACCACCGGCATAGAGTCCGGCGGCGCGCTGTATGTCCAGTACACAGGCGATGGCAGAGACGGCCGGTACGCGGTGCGGGTCAGCGGCGGAACCCAGGTTCCGCGTCTGGATCTGTACCAGGTGACGGAAGAGAGCGAGCGGCTTGCCAGAGCCAAAGCCTATGTGGAAGAACTGGAGAGCTTTGTGGGGCAGATGGAAGCCACCCACAGGGAGGTTCATGAAAATTCCCAGAACAGCCAGGTGAAATATGCTTACAGCGAGACCGACTGTATTCTGGGTGCATCCGATATCCTTTTGGATACCATGATGATTTCGCTTCCCGCCAAGCAGATTCTGGGCGGTGCAGGCAGCGGTACCGCGGAACAGAAGGCGCAGAAAATCCTGGGTTCCATGCAGGCCATGGAAGATATGATGTACCTGTTCTACCAGCACAAGGGACTTAACGCTTCCGCTCCGGAAGCACTGAATCAGGTTCCCAAGGGCCATCTGAACATTCGTTATCAGAGGATGTTCTCGGGAGCGTTCATGTACGCTTCAGGCAATCACATCGGCATTGAGTGGGGTTCCGCGCCGGGAATGGTGAGCGCTGTACCTGTGACGGCCGACAGTGAGGGCAGATATGTGAGCGGGTCTTATTTTGGCTGGGGCATTGCCCACGAGATCGGGCATTGCATCAACCAGGGAACTTATGCCATAGCGGAGATCACCAACAACTATTTCGCGGTGCTGGCCCAGGCCAGGGACAACAACGGAAGCGTTCGCTTCCAGTACGATAATGTATACAAAAAAGTGACATCGGGGTCTAAGGGCATGGCCTCCAATGTGTTCACCCAGCTTGGCATGTACTGGCAGCTTCATCTGGCATACGACAGAGGCTACAATTACAGGACATATGCGGATTATGCCCAGCAGCTTGACAATTTATTCTTTGCCAGAGTGGATACCTATGCGAGAAATGCGGCAAAGGCTCCTGCACCGGGCAATATAGCACTGACTCTTGCGGGAGACCGGGACCAAGATCTGATGCGCCTTGCCTGTGCCGCGGCAGAGAAAAACATTCTGGAGTTCTTTGAACGGTGGGGTATGACTCCGGACCAGGAGACCCGCAGATACGCAGGTCAATTCTCCGGGGAGACCAGGGCTATCTGCTACGCCAATGATGACGCGCGGGTATACAGCCTGCAGGGAGGAACCAGTTCCTTAAACGGCACGGTAGAAGCCGTGGGCGATACGGTCACTTCCTCTGTGCATGCGGGCAGACCCAATCAGGTGGACTTTGTTCTGAGCTCCAAGGGTATTCCCCAGGCGGATGTGCTGGGTTATGAGATCGTGAGATGTATAATCAACGGCGGGGAGACCGTGAAGGAGACGGTGGGATTCACAACGGACAGCTCCTTCAGTGATACGGTACCTTTCAATAACCGGGTGGTCTGGTACGAAGTGACAGTTATCGACAAGTACTTGAACCGTTCTGCGGCCAAGACCCTGGAACCCATTAAGATCGGGGACGACGGAAGTCTGGATAAGGAATTTTGGACTGTCAGCACGCAGAATCTGACGGCATCGGGGCAGACCCAGGGAGAGGGAACGGACGGTTCTCCCTGCGAGCCGGAAGCAGAGAATCCTGCTGACAAAATGATTGACAATGATACGGCAACCGTCTATACGGCCACCGCAGGCGGTGATGCGGAGATCGTCATGGAATTTAACAGGACCCTTACGGTTACGGGACTGAAATATACCGCCGTGAGCGGAATTCCCGGCGCGGCTTACGAAGTGCAGGCCCTCTGCGGAGGCAGCTGGACCAAAGTGGCCGGAGGAAATCTGGACGCTTCCGGTACGGGAACGGTCTACTTCTCCAACGGGGCCCAGGAATATGTGAGCACTTATGCGGCCACTGCCGTGAAACTGATTTTGAAAGCCGGAAGCGGCAGCCAGTTGTCCATCGGGGAACTGGATGTGCTGGGAGCCACGGGGGACAATGTGGACTTCAGGCGGACAGACAGCGGCGAGGTGGTGATCGGCCGTCTGGCCTCGGCTTATCAGTACGGTGACAGGGATACGGACGTGATTCCGGAAGGATCTATCGTGTTCAGCGGCTCCTATAAGGGAAATCCTGCTTATAACGTGCTGATCCTGTATGACCAGGACGGCAATGTAGTGGGCGGCACCAATGCCGCGGGAGATTTGCAGGCGCAGCAGATCTTGCTGGCTGAAGTAGAAGAGGAAGGCGAGATCAAAAATGTGTGGAACGGCACATGGCTCTATTGGATCGAACCCGGACAGCAGACAGATCTTGCCGGACTGGCCAGGGTACGGGCAGAAATGTATCGCGTCAATGATGCTCTTACAAATGAGGGACAGAGACTGGTCAGCGACTCCCTGTTTGAGAACATGCCGACTACGCTGCCGGATATCCAACTGGGGAAGTAATGTGAGCCGGCGCCTGAATCAATATGAATGTGCGGTGTTAACGCACAGATGGGAATAGATATGAGAAAATGTATATGTTTTATGATGATATCCGTCTCACTGTTTGCCGCCTTACTGACCCTGCGGGTTCAGGCGGCAGGCGGCGACGGGCTGCGGCTGGACGAAGGGGGGACGGTCACGGTGGTCTCCCAGCATGCTGCGAAAGAGGGAATTTCCTCTCTCTGCTTCAGCCTTTCGGTGGAGTCGGCAAACGGAGTCAGTGTGGAGTTCCAGTTCGGAGAAAGCAAGGCTAAAATACTGGACTATCGTTATGATGCCGCCGCCGGGAACTTAAAAGTTTATCTGGCGGGGACAGAAGCATTGTTCGCGGAGGGGACGGATGCCCTGACGGTGGGTAAGATCAAAGTGCTGGACGGAGGCGGTAATGAAGTGACCGCCACGGTCAGTGCGGTGGAAAATTCTTTGCAGTATGTGTATGGTACGGAAGTAAAGACCATGCCGGGGGTGGAACTTCCCGAGGCGGTGCAGATCGGGCCTGCTCCCGTGGAGCCCCCGCCCAGCCAGCCAGAGAATCCTCCAACCCCTGAGAACCCGCCAACTCCCGGGAACCCGTCAGTTCCCGAGAACCCGTCAGTTCCCGAGAATCCGTCAACCCCTCAGACTCCCGCGGCGACTCAGGCGCCGGCGGTGCTGCCGCCTCAGCTGCCGGTGGTGCTGCCTACCCCCCGGCCTGTGCAGCGTCCCACAGCCACCGCGAGTCCCAGGCCCACGGAAGCCCCTGCAGAGGATTCGGCAGAAAGCACCCAGCCGCCGGAAACGGAGTCCCAACCTTCGGAGGAAAGCGTTTCGGATGTGCCTCCATTGGAGGAGTTTCCCACACCTTCTCCTTCGCCCGATGCGGAGGATGAGAACCAGACAGACAAGGAAGAAAAAGAAGTTAATCTGTTTATGGTGATCGCTGTGATTGCGGTTCTGGTGGTGGTGGTGATTGAGGTAATGGCCTTTGTGGTATTGAAAAAGCCGGGAAGACCCGGTCGCAGAAGAAGAGGTTAGTTTTGATACCTGAAAAAGGGCTGTTTTGCGACAGCCCTTTTTGTGTGGATTTTTTATGCATTTTTAGAACGTATTTATTACAAGGGCTATTTAGGCATGGATTTTCTTACGCAGGAGTATCAGCGCCGCCACATTGGGCAGTACCATCACGGCGTTGACCAGATCGGTACATTCCCACACAAGCTGCATGGGGATCACGGCCCCCACATAGACCATAACGATGTACACCAGCTTGTAGTGAGGGATGGCGGCGGAACCCCACAGGTATTCGGCGGCCTTCTCCCCCATGTAGGACCAGCCGATCAGAGTGGTAAGGGCAAAAGCCGCCAGAGACAGGGCCAGAAATACCTCTCCATCAAAGGGCAGGCCCCAGGCGGACAAAAGGGGCAGGGAGCGAAAGGCCGCCGCTGCCAGCCCGGTTTCGTTTATTCCGGTCAGGGAATCAGGATGCAGCAGCATATTGGCCACAATGACCAGTCCGGTCAAAAGGCACATCACCACAGTATCCCAGAATACGGCGGTCATGGATACATAAGCCTGGTAGGCGGGGGAAAACGCATCGGAGGAGGCGGCGCCGATGGCGGAAGTTCCGATGCCTGCCTCGTTGGTGTACAGTCCCCTTGCAATGCCATAGCGGGCCGCCAGCAGCAATCCTCCGCCGGCGGCACCGCCCAGGGCTGCCTGGGGGGATAAGGCATTTTCCAGGATGTACAGGCAGGTTGTACCCAAGGCGCTGCGAAAGCGCCAGAGCAAAGCCAGACATCCGGCTATGTAGAGCAGGCCCAGCACGGGCACCAGCCGCATACATACCCGGCTGATACTGCGTATGCCTCCGATCAGTACCAGGCCGGTGACCACGGCGGCGGCAATGCCCACCAGATGAGGGGAGAGTCCCCAGGTCAGGGAGGTGGTCTGGGTCAGGGAATTGGCCTGGGTGGTGCAGCCCACGCCGAAGGCTGCCACCACGATACACAGGGCGTAGAAGCCGGCCAGGGGCTTGCAGCCCAGGCCGTCCCGTATGACATACATGGGGCCGCCGATGTGATGTCCTTCTGAATCCCGCCTGCGGTAAAGCACGCCCAGAAAGCACTCCGCATAGGCGGTGGCCATTCCCAGCACACCGGTGAGCCAGCACCACAGCACTGCGCCGGGCCCTCCCAGAGCCACCGCCGTGGAAACGCCGATGATGTTGCCGGTGCCCAGAGTGGCTGCCAGTGTGGTGGCCAATGCGCCGAAGGGGGAAACCCGGTGGCGCGGACAGGCTTTTTCCTCTCCCCGGGGCGGCTGTTTCGAAGCGCGTTTCAGGGACTTTGAGCCGGCGGAGAGAGGGTTGTCATTACCCTGAAGGGGAACGGCGCCGGGGGCTTTGGGAGTGCGGCCCAGGGGCTTTGAGCCGGCGGAGAGAGGGCTGTCGTCATCCTGTGGGGGAGCAGCGCCGGATCTGGGAGCAGGCTCCGGCTGCAGGGACATGCGGATGGCCCTGCCGATATGCCGTTGGGGAACATGGAGGCTTATAGTAAAGTACAGATGGATGCCCAGAAGCAGGAGCAGCAGGGGGCCGTTCCACAGGAACTGGTTGATGGCGGACAATAGGTTCATGCAGAATCCTTTCGGGCGGCAGACATGCCGTCCGTTTCTATCCTGGTTTTCTATAGTATATGGACATAAATCATCCCCTATGACCCGACATGGAAGGGCCTTGAAGATTACCCCCGGTATTTGGGGATGTTCCTTCGTCTCCATACCCGGCTGGGCTGGGCCCGGAAGGTGGGGTAGCGCAGGAGCAGGGTTTTCAGGGCCTGCCAGTTAAAGGGAAACAGGGGCCAGAGATAGCTGTACCCCCCATAAGTGGGGGTGGTAAGGACGGATAATGCCACCAGCGCCAGCCCCGCAAAAAAACCCCATAGTCCTGCCAGTCCTGTAATCATAATGAGGAACAGCCGATAGAGCCGCAGTCCGTCGGCAAACTCGGTGCTGGCCAGGGACAGGGTGGCCAGCAGTGTCACCGCTGCGTAGAACAGCACTTCCATGGAAGCCCAGTTCAGCTCCACAGCGATATCCCCGATGATCAGTCCGCCCACGATGGACAGGGAGCCGGAGAAACGGCTGGTGCTGTGGGCGGTTGAGTATTTGAATAAGTCCAGTATGAATTCCACTGCCAGCACATAAACAAACAGGGTCACAGGCCCGGCGTCCGCGCTGTCTGCCAGATGATACCGGGCGGAAATTTCCGGATAACGGGAGGTCAGCAGCAGATACAGGGGCATCACCAACAGACTCACCAGAATACAGGCAAAACGTGCCAGCCGGAAGTAGCTGCCCACCAGAGGGCTGCTGTAATAGTCGTCCGGGCTTTGGGTGAATTGGAACAGGGTGCTGGGCAGGATCAGCACCGTGGGAGAATTGTCTACGATGATCAGCACATGTCCCTCCATCAGATAGCTGCAGGCCACATCCGGCCTCTCCGTCAGATGCATGCTGGGCAGGGGATTGTACCAGCGTTTTTTTACCAGCAGTTCTTCCAGGCTCTTGGCACCCATGGTCAGACTGGAGACCTGGAGCCGGGCCAGGCTTTCCGCCGCCTGCTTCACCAGACCGGGATCCGCCAGGTCGTCCACATAGGCCAGGGCCACGTCCGTCTTGCTGTCCGTGCCCACGGAGCACAGCCGGAAAGTGAGCCGGGGAGAGCGGATCCTGCGCCGGATCAGATTGGCGTTAAACAGCATGGTTTCTACGAAACCGTCCCGGGCTCCCCGTACCACCGGCTCCGCATCCGGCTCGGAGATACCCCGGGCGGGATAGCTGCGCACATCCAGCACCAGAGCCTGGTCAAAGCCGTCCACCAACAGCAGCACCGGGCCGCTGAGGAGCTGCCGCAGCAGATTATCCCAGTCCTGCTCCAACTGCACCTGGGCATAGCCGATCCGGGCCTGCATATAAAGCTGCAGCTGTTCCACCACATTGTTCTCCATATACAGAGGATTCTGAAGATCGGAAAAAATGCGCTGCAGCACCTCTGTCTTGCACATGCCGTTGATGCCCAGCAGGCAGGCCCGGCTTTTCCCCAGCAATAATTCTCTTGTGATAATGTCAAAGCTGGTTCCAATGGGCAGCAGGGATTTGGCGGTCTCCATATTTTCCGCCAGGGATGTGGCAAGTTTCATGGCATGATCTCCTGTTTCATAATTTTTTCTTTCATCAGTATGTGAAACTCGGGGAAAACTATACCCGGAAAGAGGCAAAACGATGGGGTATCGCCTGGGGCGCTTGGAGTAGAGCAACTCCTGGCTTGCATCTTTTGAGGAATTGTGAGATGATAAGTATGAAATTCGCGTTTGAGGATGATTGCGGAAGGAAGGGATTGGCTGATATGGAAGAACTGCTGCGACAAATCGACAGGCTTCTGGAGGAAAATAAAGGGGCTCAGGCCCAGGCGCTGATGGAGGAGCGTTTGGGGGAGGCGCTGGCCGGGGGAGACCGGGGCGGGGCGGTGACGCTGCTGAACGAATTGATCGGCTTTTGCCGGGAGACCGGACAGGCGGAAAAATCCTATTATTATGGGGAGACGGTGTTGGAACTGCTTCAGGAAATGGGATTGGCGGGGACGCTGCCCTTTGCCACATCGGTGCTGAACATTGCCAGCGCCTATCGGGCCGGAGGGCGGCTGGAGGATGCCATGACCTGCTACCGGGCGGTGGAACAGATTTACAGTCAGGTGCTGGACCCCGGGGACATGCTGGTGGCCAGCCTGTACAACAACAAGGCCCTGCTGTATCAGGAAACGGGGGAATTTGAGGCAGCGGCGGCATATCTGGAACAGGCATTGAAGATTGCGCTGCAGCATCCGGAACGCTATTATGAGCAGGCCAGCAGCTATGCCAATCTGGCCGCCACCTGTCTGCGGCTGGGCAGGGAGGAACAGGCGGCGGACTGTTTTCAAAAGGCCATTGGCCTGTTCGAGGCTCATGGCGTCAGGGACGCTCATTACTGCGCGGCGCTGGCTTCTCTGGCCACCTATCTGTTTCAAAAAGAGGAGTATGAGGAGGCAGAGAATTGTTTTATCAGGGCCATGCAGGGAATAGAGGAAAGCCTGGGCAGGACGGAGGCCTATCACAGGCTTAGGGAGAACGCGGAGGCTTGCCGGAAGGCCCGGGAGGAGATGGAACAGGAGGAGCGGGAGCAGGAGAGCCAGGCCCAGGAAGAGCGGGAGCAGGAGAGCCAGGCCCAGGAGGAGCAGGAGCAGGAGAGCCAGGCCCAGGAGAAGCGGGAGCAGAAGAGGCAGGCCCAGGAGGAGCAGGAACAGGAGAGCCAGGTCCAGAAGAAGCAGGAGCAGGAGAGCCAGGCCCAGGAGAGGCGGAAGCAGGAGAAACAGCCCCGGCAGCAGGCAGAGCAGCAGGTATCCGGCATGGAACTGTGCAGGGCCTATTATGAGACTTATGGAAGGGCTATGATCCATGAGAAGTTTCCGGCATATGAGGAGCAGATTGCCGTGGGACTTGTGGGGGAGGGCTCAGACTGCTTTGGCTATGACGATGAGGCTTCCCGGGACCATGATTGGGGACCGAGCTTCCTGATGTGGGTATCTGACCGGGTTTATGAGGAAATCGGAGAGGCTCTGCAGGCGGCCTATGAGGAACTGCCCCGGACTTTTCTAGGTTATACTTACAGGACCTCCCGTCAGGGCATCGGGCGCAGAGGCGTACAGACCATCAGAAATTTTTACGGCAGACTGCTGGGCATGGAACATATGGAGGGAATCTATAAGGCCATGGAGACGGAGAATCCGGGTTTGATTCCCTTTCGGCAGATGGAGGAGGACGCACTGGCAGCGGCGGTAAACGGCAGCGTGTTCCGGGATGACCAGGGTATTTTTACCCAAATCCGTACCCTGCTCAAAAAATGTTACCCCCAGCGCCTGCGGTATCTGCGGATCGCGGAGGCGGCGGCCCGCTTCTGCCAGTATGGACAGTACAACAGCCGCCGTATGTTGGGCCGGGGAGACAGGCTGAGCAGCCGGATTCTGTTGGGCCGGGCCTCCCAGGAGGCTTTAAAGCTGGTTTATTATATGGCGGGGCAATTCCCGCCTCATGACAAATGGCTGGCGGAGGGGGTACGCAGGCTGGAGGGAGGCATGTATCAAACCTTGCCGCCGCTGTTACTGAAGGCATTGGATAGCTCTGAGGAAGAGGCCTGCCGGATCATGGAGCAGGCAGGCGGGCTTTTGGCCCATGAATTGTACCGGGCGGGTTATATCAGCGATATTGATAGTTTTCTGGAGGAGCATGTGGCGGAATTGCTGTATAAATCCGGCATTGCGGACAAGAGTGTGCAGGAGTTGGCGGAGGATATCGCCCGCAGGGAATTTGAGGCCTTCGATGCGGTGAAAAATGAAGGGGGCCGTGCAAGCTGCCAGGACGACTGGTTTACTTTTTCCATTATGCGCAAGAGCCAGTACCTGACCTGGGACCACCAGATGCTGTTACAATATCTCTATGATTTCGACCGGGAACTGGAACAGGGGCACAATCTGATCGAGGAAAAATACGGTCGAATGATGGAGAGTACGGCCCCGGAGCAGTATGAGGGGATGAAGGAACGTTTTCCGGAGATCGCGCCGGAGAAGAAGGAAATTATCGAGAGGATCGTGGCTCTGCAGGTGGCCTGGATGGAGGAATTTGCGGCGGAATATCCTTATCTGGCCGGCAGTGCCCGGCGCATTCACAGCTATGAGGACAACGACTGGGATACCTCTTATGAGACTTATCTGCGGGGAGAGATCAGCACCTATTCAGACAAGATGTTGGAACTCTACGGCAGATATATCGCAGCCCATGGAACGGCAGGCCAAAACCTTGCCCGGGAGATCATGACCCATTCGGTGCGCATGTATGGCTATGAAAATCTGGAGGATGCGGAAGAAGGGCAGCGTCGGGAGACGGAGCAAAGATGAGGTGTATGGGATCAGAAGCACGGAGGAGGGAAATATGATGGAAAATAGAATCAGCCTGCCGCCAGCCATCGAGGAACGGCTGGCAGGACGGGAACTGGTGGAGATCACAGAAAATCATGTAAGCGGAGATCTGGTATATGGGGTTGGGGACGAATATATTCTGAAGATATCAGAGCAGGTGGAGAGGCTTAAACGGGAGCGGACAATGAATGATTTTCTGACGGGCAGACTGCCGGTCTCCCAGACAGCGCTGTTTGAAACGGAGGCGGGAAAAGCCTTTTATCTGAAAACCATGCTGCGGGGAGAGAATCTGGCAGAGAGGAAATATCTGAGTGATCCCCGGGAACTGGTGAGGCTCCTGGCTCAGGCCATGGGGATGATCCACAGCGTCGATCCCTGTGGCTGCCCTATAAAGAATCTGGATTCGGAAGGAGACTGCTTTATCCATGGGGATTTCTGCCTTCCCAATATACTGGTGAAAGACGGAAAAGTCAGCGGCTTTATAGACACGGAGGCGGCAGGCATCGGGGATCCCTGGATGGACTACGCATGGTGTATATGGTCTTTGGAGTATAATCTGGGAACCGATCAATATACCGGCCTTTTGCTGGACGCGCTGGGAATTGAATTTGACAGGGAAAAGTATGAAAGATATACTTCCCTGAACTGACTGATACTGCCTTCAGGATGCTAAGATATTGGAAGGCGCAAGGGACTTCCCGGATCCTTAAATAGCCATGAGGGTAAAAGTTTACAGTCATAGGGGGATGATCTCAGATTAGGCGGTATAGCCCCGATTACAAGGGCTGTACCGTCTTTTCTTGCGCTCTATGAGTCATTTTCCATGCGCCCTGCCATTTCGGCTGTGTAGCAGAAAGGAAATCTTACTTTCCTGCGGCTCTCCTTGTACCCTGTCCTCTCTGCCTTTATCACGTCCCCAAAAGGAAAAATAATTCCCACTGACGCTATACTGTTTTTTTGAAAAAGTGAAAATTTGGCAAAATCTTCTGCAGAATTATTGACAATATTTAGATAACAATATAAAATTGAGCATATGCTTAATTTGCAGGAGACCAGCTATGGATAAAGGTGATGAAAGAAAAAAACAACTCTTACAGGTTGCACTGGATGTTTTTATAGAAAAAGGTTACTACGGTACAAGTACACGCGAAATTGCAAGAAGAGCCGGTGTCAGCTCCGGCTTATTATTCCACTATTTTAGCAATAAAGAAAGTATTTATCTTGAACTGATAAAGATTGGTGTCGAAGAAATGAAAATAGATACAGAAATAGCAATGGAAGCACCTTGTGAATACCTTTTTCAAACAATGAAGAATGTATTTGAACAGCTGGAAAGCAATCCCTCATTTGCGAAGATGTTTGTGTTTATGGATAATGTTCAATATACAATAGTCAATGATAAGGAAATAGAGTTGCTTTTGAAATCAATGGATATTTGCAGGCAGTGGATTCCTGTCATTTTAGAAGGACAACGGCGCGGCGAGTTTCGAGCGGGTAATTCTCAGTCATTATGTGTCGCTGTTTTTGGTGCTATACAGGGAATTGCACAGGAAAAGGTCAGAATTCCCAACACACCATTACCAAAGATAGACTGGCTTATGGATATGATAGTTAGCAGTACCAAATAGCACAACGCAATTATTTTTAGGGGAGTAAAAATATTGAAAGTATTAGCAAGCTGAACAAAAATGAACAACGTGGTGATGTCATGAAAACAAAAAGATATGATGATATATTTGATAAAATTATTCAACAAAATAAAATCTATGAAAGCGTAGTTCTAATTGAAAAAGGAACTGGGGAAACTATATTCTCAAGAGCTTGTGGGGGAAAAGATATAGATAGTCCAATAATAGCGGCAAGCATAACAAAAATGTTTACTGCTGCATGTATTTTTGTTCTCATTCAACAAGGTTATATGACACTGAATGATAATCTGCTAAATTTTTATGAACCTGCTTATCTAAAAGGTTTGCATTTTTATAAAGGTAAAGATTATTCTTTTAATTTGAAAATATCGGATTTACTCTACCAAACAAGCGGATTGGCAGATATATTTGAGGAGGGAAAAAACAGCATCAAAAAACAAGCTATAAATTCAGATACATTTGTAACCTTTGACAAAAATATTATTTTAACTAAAGAAAAAGAAGCTCATTTCCCGCCCAATTACAAAAACAAGGCCCACTATGCAGATATTAACTATAATATACTGGGCGATCTTATTGAAAAAGTCACAAAATGCTCATTAGAAAGGGTATTTGAAAAATACATATTTTCAAAAATAAATATGGCTAATACTTATCTGCCTGTCTCGGAAAAAGAATATATACCCATGGTTTACTATGGGGATAAGCAGTTATATAGACCGCAATTTATAATGTGTAGTAAAGCAAGCGGCGGTTGCATCACCTCTACAAGAGATTTAATGTTATTTATACAGGCGTTTTTTCATGGAGAACTTTTTGACAAAAAAATTCTCTATTCAAAACCGTATAGAAAATTACAACTATCTATGTGGCCTATCTATTATGGAAGCGGCTATATGAGAATAAAAATGGGCGGATTTTCCACTTCCTTTTTGGGGCAGGGTGATTTGATAGGTCATAGC
>ERZ808054.905-NODE-905-length-21142-cov-4.075671_pt1 | contig 21142 bp, 17 predicted proteins | sample MGYA00380201_ERZ808054 | MGnify/ENA primary metagenome ERZ808054 (study PRJEB31490, sample SAMN06133419) | mouse gut metagenome | isolation source: Z5_2 | host: mice | place: China: Chengdu | collected 2015-05 ... | reverse complement strand
ATCTCCCCCCAGTGCAAAGAAGTCATCCTGACGACCCACCGGCCGGATTCCCAATACCTGCTCAAACCCGCTGCATATGGCGCGCTCACATTCTGTCCGCGGTTCTTCGTAGTCCTTTCTGAAATTCGATACATCCGGCGCCTGAAGCGCCAGGCGGTTGAGCTTGCCATTCTGGTTCAATGGAAAATACTCCACCCGAACGAAGAATTTCGGAATCATGTAATCGGGAAGTTTCTCTGCCAGCCGCCGTCTCAATTCTTCCTCCGGGCGTTCTTCTCCCGGATGCTTTCCATCCGGGTGTCCTTCCTCCGGGTGTTCTCCCTCGGGATTTTTTCCCTCGGGACATTCTCCCGTTGCCTCTTCCTTCATCTGAAAATAACCGCATAAATAGGTCTGTCCATATTGATTCTGGAATCCTTTGACCACCGCTGTTTTCACAAAAGGAGCCTGGCCCATCAGCGCTTCGATTTCACCGGTTTCCACACGCTGGCCGTTAATTTTGACCATCCAGTCCCTGCGGTTTAAATACTCCAGATTTCCATCGGGCAGCATCCGGCAGATATCGTTGGTGTGGAACAGTATCGTCCCATCCTCCTGACGCACAAAAGCGTTCTTAGTCTGCTCAGGCAGATTGATGTACCCATGGGCAATATGACCCGCCACACAAAGTTCTCCTTCTTCCCCGGGCGGAACTTCTTTTCCCTCTTTATCAAGAAGCAGAAGGCGGATACCCTCCCCAGGCTTGCCGATGGGCGTATTCTCATATTCCTGGTTGGTTTCAAAAGCCGTCACGACCGCTGCCGTCTCGCTGCAGCCATAGGTGTTCAAAAGCCGGTATCCTCTTCCTGCCACCCGGGACACACGTTCGCTTCCGGTAATCACCAGACGCAGGGAAGGGCCGGGTGAGTGGAAATTCCGCAGCATCTGTGGACTGATAAACGCCATGGTAATCCCATGCTGCCTGATGTACTGTTCAATCTGACGTATGTCTTTTCTCTTTTCTTCCGGAAGTATGTGCACAGTCAGCCCTGCCGACAGTGGGGTATAAATATCTATGATCATAGCCACAAAGCTAAAAGACGCGCAGCTAAGCTGAATATCGCTCTCTCCCGGCATAAAAAACGCTCTGTGCCGTATCAGAGCCGCCGCCATGCTTTCATGCGAATGAATAATCCCCTTGGGATTCCCGGTAGAACCGGATGTATAAACGGCAAAAGCCCCGTCCTTACCCTCCACGTCTTCCGCCTCTGAAAACGGTTCGTCAAGAGCCCCCTCCAGAAAATCATCGTTAAGCAGAAAAGGAGCGCCGCAGTCTTTCTGAATATAAGCGAGCCGTTCTTTGGGGTATTCCGGAGACAATGCTGCGAACGCAGCTCCGCTTTTTAAGATTCCCAGTTCTGCTGCCAAAAATTCCATTCGGCGTTCTAGACAAACCGGTATGATGTCTCCTTTTCTTACGCCTTTTTTCTTCAGCGCCGTACAGATTCTGCCGCTCAGCTTATCAAGCTCACCGTATGTTGTCACTCTTTTCCCGTCCTGATCAATGATTGCTGGCTTAGAATCATATCTTTTCACATTTTCTTTCCACTGACCCAGAAACAGCTCCATCTTTATCCCTCCTCCGGTTCTTCCACAAAAAACTTTACCTTTCCGCCCCGTTTATTTGGCTTTGGCCTTTCCGGAACCACCGTCACTTCCACGGAGCCGACGCCGCTTTTTTCAAACAGGTTCTTGACCTGGTGCTTGTCCAGCATGAGTGGCTCCGGGATTTCTTTATGTTCTTCGATCATTTCCGTAAGGTTTTCGTGGATGCTTTTCACTACTTCGTATTCAGCTTCCTGTCCCAGGGTTTCTTCAATGAGCGCCTGAAAGGTTTCTTTCTGGCTTCCGGCGGTGAGGGGAAGAGCAGCGCCCAAAATCTGGTCCACAAATTCCGAATGAGGTTCTTCCGGGTTTTTGGTGTAATATAAAGTACTGTGCAGGTCGCTGGAACGGTCATTGAAAGCCGGGAATAAAAAGCCTGTTTCCGGCATTTCCACGATCCAGTCGCGGACCCGGTTATGGAATTCGTTCGCCACGGCATCATAGCTCAATCCGGGCTTGGAAAGGTTTACCGGGCAGATACAGCACAGGAGATATTCATATACGGTATCGGAAGCATCATCCATGGTAAGACCGTCGGTGGTCTTGCCGGGAACATCATAGGCGTCATGGATCAGCAGGATCAGATAATTCCCCACGTACTCATAGGAGGCAATGACCTTGTCATAAAATTCTTCCAGCAGGGCATCGTCCTTTAATTTGCTGTTCCGAAGGAGCATCAAAAATTCCTGCGTTCCTCCTTCCCGTTCGCTGGAAAGGGGAAATTCCAGATTCAGAAGGTTTTTCCCGATGGTGCCGGAAAGGGTTTTTCTGAGCAGTTCAAAATATTTGAAGATCTCTTCCTCGGGCAGGGAAAGGAATGCTTCCTTAAATTCGGTTTTTTTATTTTTTTCCCCGTCTACGTAGCAGCCGCAGATCCTGGTGATGGAGCAGTTGCTCGGGGTGTAGAGACGTTTCAGCTCATTGATTTCCTGTTTGATCATTTATCAGGTCTCCTTCTCAATTTTTGTTCAGGTTCTTTTGTGCAGTGGAGAGCATCAGCTTGATACGGTTTAGCTGGTTTACTTCGCTGGCACCGGGGTCATAGTCGATGGCAACAATGTTGCTTAACGGATATCTGCTCCGCAGGGCTTTGATCACCCCTTTTCCGACTACGTGGTTTGGCAGGCATCCAAAGGGCTGGGTACAAACGATATTGTTGACACCGCTGTGGATCAGCTCTACCATTTCGCCGGTAAGGAACCAGCCTTCACCGGTCTGGTTGCCGATGGATACAATAGGTTTGGCAAATTCAACCAGCTGGTAAATGCTGGTAGGCGGAGTGAAATGCCTGCTTTTTTTCAGGGCATCCGCAGCGCTTCCCCGCAAAAATTCCAAAGCGTCAATTCCTGCTTTTGAGATCAGGGCAGTTTTCCGGCTCATGCCAAGCTGGTCTGCCTTATAAATCTGATTGTAAAAGCAGTAGAGCATAAAATCAAGCAGATCAGGAACCACAGCCTCCGCACCCTCGGATTCCAAAAGCTCTACCAGATGATTGTTGGCGGTAGGCGCAAATTTAACAAGAATCTCGCCTACAATGCCAACCTTGGGTTTCACCTCATCGGTGATCGGGATGGCGTCAAAATCTGCAACCATCTGACGGCACATTTTGCGGAAGGTAAAGAAGCTCATGTGCTTGGCGGAAACAAAATCCTGGCATTTTTTCAGCCATTTCTGATGGACCGCTTCCACGCTTCCGGGTTCCTTTTCATAAGGGCGCATGCGATAGATGCAGCGCATGAAAATATCTCCAAATACAGCCCCATAGGCAGCCCTCATGAGGAGATTCAGGTTCAGTTTGAAACCGGGGTTGGTTTCGATGCCCGCCATATTCAGGGAAATGACGGGAACCTGGGGCATACCGGCTTTCTCAAGGGCGCGGCGGATAAATCCCACATAATTGGTGGCGCGGCAGCCGCCTCCGGTCTGCGTCATGATGACGGCTACTTTATTCAGGTCGTATTTGCCTGACAGCAGGGCATCCATGATCTGCCCTACAACTATGAGGGAGGGATAACAGGCATCGTTGTTCACATATTTTAATCCCATGTCAACGGCATGGCGGTTGTCATTGTCAAGAACCTCGAAATGATAGCCGCAGGCATTAAATGCAGGTTCTAATACATCAAAATGGATGGGCGACATCTGAGGACAGAGAATGGTATAATTTTTCCGCATCTCCTCTGTAAACTGCACTTTATGGATGGCGCTGGAACGGATGGTGCGCTGTTTCCCCTGTTTTTCACGCACACGGATCGCTGAAAGCAGGGAGCGGATCCGGATCCGGGCGGATCCTAGATTGTTCACCTCGTCAATCTTTAAGCAGGTATAAATTTTATCGGAGCCGGAGAGGATATCATTGACCTGGTCGGTGGTTACGGCATCCAGTCCGCAGCCAAAGGAGTTAAGCTGGATCAGGTCCAGATTGTCTACTGTTTTTACATAACTGGCAGCGGCATAAAGCCGGGAGTGGTACATCCACTGGTCGGATACGATCAGCGGCCGTTCCGGGCAGCCCAAATGAGAAACAGAGTCTTCCGTCAATACGGCTATGTCATAGGAGGTGATCAGTTCCGGGATGCCGTGGTTGATTTCCGGGTCAATATGGTAAGGACGCCCGGCAAGGACAATGCCACGTTTTCCGGTTTCTTTCAGGTAAGCAAGGACTTCTTCCCCCTTTGCCTGCATATCCTTTCTGGCCTGGTCCAGTTCTTCCCATGCCAGCTTTGCAGCTTCCATCACTTCCGTGGCAGGAAGTTCGTTAAATTCATTGACGAGTGCTTCGCTGACCGTTTTCAGATCCCGGAAGGACATAAAAGGATTGCGCAAAACCGCTTCTTTGTTGCTGATCTCTTCCACATTATTTTTAATATTTTCGGAATAAGAGGTGACGATCGGGCAATTGTAATGATTATTGGCATCCGCAAATTCATTCCGCTCATAGAACAGGGCGGGATAGAAGATAAAGTCTGTCTTCTGGCTGATCAGCCAGCTGATATGGCCGTGAGCCAGCTTGGCGGGATAGCATTCCGACTCGCTTGGAATGGATTCAATGCCAAGCTCATAAATCTTGCGGTTGGACACAGGGGATAAGATCACCCGGTAACCCAGCCTGGTAAAAAAGGTGAACCAGAAAGGATAATTTTCGTACATATTCAGAACTCGTGGAATACCCACGGTGCCGCGTTTTGCTTCATCGGCAGGAAGGGGGTCATAACCAAAGATCCGTTTCAGCTTGTAATCAAACAGATTGGGAACACCGTTTTCTTTTTTCTGTTTTCCAAGACCGCGTTCGCAGCGGTTGCCGGAAATGTACTGCCTTCCGCCGGTAAATTTGTTGATGGTAAGACGGCAGTTGTTGGTACAGCCCTTGCACTTTGCCATGCTGGTCTCAAACTGAAGGGTATCGATCTTTTCAAAAGGCAGCATGGTAGTTTCATAGCCTTCATAGAAACGCTCCCGGGCAATCAGCGCAGCGCCAAAAGCGCCCATGATACCGGCGATATCAGGACGGACCGCTTCACAGCCTGCAATTTTTTCAAAGCTTCTAAGGACAGCATCATTGTAAAAGGTGCCGCCCTGGACTACGATGTTTTTGCCCAGGGCAGAAGCATCGGATACTTTAATAACCTTAAAAAGCGCATTTTTAATGACCGAGTAGGCAAGTCCGGCGGAAATATCAGGAACGGAAGCCCCTTCCTTCTGCGCCTGCTTTACCTTGGAGTTCATAAATACGGTACAGCGGGTGCCCAGATCGATCGGGTGCTCCGCAAACAGGGCAGCATGGGCAAAATCCTCCACACTGTAATTTAAAGATTTGGCAAAGGTTTCTATGAAAGAACCGCAGCCGGAGGAGCAGGCCTCGTTGAGCTGGACGCTGTCCACGGTCTGGTTTTTGATCTTAATGCATTTCATATCCTGTCCGCCGATATCCAGGATGCAGTCCACCTTCGGGTCAAAGAAAGCCGCAGCGTAATAATGGGCCACCGTTTCCACTTCCCCGTCGTCCAGAAGGAAAGCTGCCTTCATCAAAAGCTCCCCATAGCCGGTAGAGCAGGAGCGGACAATCTGCACATCTTCAGGAAGAACCGCATAAATTTCGCGAATTGCCCGGATAGCTGTTTTTAAGGGACTTCCGTCATTATTGCTGTAAAAAGAATACAATAAGGAACCGTCCTCGCCTACCAATGCTACTTTGGTGGTGGTGCTACCCGCATCAATACCGAGAAAACAGCTGCCATGGTAATCAGAAAGCTTCGTGGTCTGTACATGGTGTCTGGCGTGGCGGACCTTAAAGCTTTCGTATTCCTCGGAAGAGGCGAAAAGGGGCTCCATGCGTTCCACTTCGAACTCCATTTTAATGTCAGAGGAAAGCTTTGAGACCATTTCCTCCATAGAATAGAAAACCTCGCTTTTTGCATTCATGGCGGAGCCAATGGCAGCAAAAAGGTGAGAGTGTCCGGTTGAGACGATGTGCTCGTCATCCAGTTTCAGCGTGCGGATAAAAGCAGTTTTCAGCTCCGATAAAAAGTGGAGGGGACCGCCTAAAAAGGCAACATGTCCGCGTATTGGCTTCCCGCAGGCAAGACCGCTGATGGTCTGGTTGACTACCGCCTGAAAAATAGAAGCGGAAAGGTCTTCCTTGGTAGCCCCTTCATTGATCAGGGGCTGAATGTCGGATTTGGCAAATACGCCGCATCTGGCAGCAATAGTATAAAGGGAGTGGTAGCCTTTGGCATATTCGTTCAGACCGGAAGCATCGGTTTGCAAAAGAGATGCCATCTGGTCGATAAAAGAACCTGTGCCGCCGGCACAGATCCCGTTCATACGCTGTTCGACATTTCCTCCTTCAAAGTAAATGATCTTGGCATCCTCGCCGCCTAATTCGATGGCAACATCCGTCTGGGGAGCTATTTCCTTTAATGCAGTGGCAACGGAGATGACCTCCTGCACAAAAGGAATCTGTAAATGGTTTGCAAGTGTAAGACCGCCGGAACCGGTGATCATCGGATGGAGCGTGATATTGCCAAGCTTTTTATAAGCTTCATTAAGCAGGTCGGAAAGGGTTTCTCTGATGTTTGCAAAGTGCCGTCTATAGTCGGAAAACAGAATATTATGCTCACCATCCAAAATAGCGATCTTGACAGTGGTTGAACCAATGTCAATACCGCAGGCAGCGTTTTTCATGTTGCCTGATATATCATGTTGTTGATCCATAATGTTACCGCCTTTCAGTTTAGTTTCTTATTTAAAAAGATGCTTGTCGCAGATTTTGACATGCGTTGTAATTATACGACACTAAACTCCAAAATGCAACGCAGGAAAATAAACAATTTGTAAAGAAAAACTTGGAAAATTCTAAAAAAACAGAACCTTTGTTTACAATTTATTCCTGTAATGTTAGAATGATGATTGCGGATAAATTTATCGTAGGCGAGGAACTGTAAAGAAATAAATTTGCGGCTTCTAAGAGAAAGGCATGGGAATTAGCAATGAAATCCAGAGGAAGTTTTGAAAGAAGATTTGGGAAATATGCAATTAGAAATCTGTCGTTGGTGTTGATCATTTGTTATGGCTTTGGCTATTTGTTCCAGATGGCATGGCCGGGATTTATGCAGTATTTGTACTTGAACCCTTACCAGATCATCTTTAAGGGGCAGGTCTGGAGATTGGTCACATGGCTGCTTGTACCTCCGTCCAGCTTTGACTTTTTCACACTGCTGATGTTGTATTTCTATTATTCTATCGGTACCACATTGGAGCGTACATGGGGAACCTACCGGTATAATGTATATATTTTTTCCGGCGTATTATTCACCATAGCAGGCGCATTTGTGCTTTTCGGTTATACGCTGCTTTTCCAGAGGGATGTGGTAGCGCTTACCGGCACCGGGTATTATGATCTTATTTCCACAATGTTCAGCACTTATTACGTGAATATGTCCATCTATCTGGCATTTGCGGCAACTTTCCCGAATATGCAGCTTCTTTTATTTTTCTTCATTCCGGTTAAAGTGAAGGTGATGGGAATCATTTATGCGCTGCTTCTGGTTTACCAGTTTGTGACGGGATTCGGACCGGGGCTGGAGCCCCTTACCGTTGCCAACCGGTTTGTGATCGGGGCATCGCTGATGAACTTTATCGTATTTTTCCTGACCAGCAGAGGGAAGGTCCATATGTCGCCTAAGCAGGCGAGGAGGAGGGCAGATTTTCGCCATGATATCAAGAAAGCATCAAAAGCCGTCCGGCACAAATGCGCTGTCTGCGGAAGAACCGATGAGACGAACCCGGAGCTTGAATTCCGTTTTTGCTCAAAATGTGACGGAAATTATGAGTATTGTGAAGAACATCTGTTTACTCATACCCATGTAAAGGGGAAAATGTAAACGAAAAGATCATGTGTGGAGACTGATATGGCAGAATTAAGCGAGATCCGGTTTGCCCAGATTTTGGAGCAGGTCAGGAAACAGGCAAAGGAACAAAATAATTGTATCTCCGAAGCACAGGTGCAGGAAGCTTTTGCAGAACTGTCTCTGTCTGAAGAACAGCTTGCACTGGTATTTGATTATCTGAAAAAGCATAAGGTGGGCATTGGCGAACCTGTGGATCTGGATGATTACCTGACGGAAGGCGAGATGGATTATCTGGAAATGTACCGGAAGGAGCTTTTGCTTTTGGAGGATGTCAGTGAAGGGGAAAGGGAGGCGGTCATTCTCTCCGCCATGGCGGGGGAAGCGGCGGCACAGGAGCGGCTGATCCGGATCTTTCTTCCCAAGGTGGCGGATGTTGCAAGGCTGTATGCCGGGCAGGGTGTTTTCTTAGAGGACCTGATCGGTGAGGGAAATGTAGCCCTGACCATTGGCGTTACCATGCTGGGCGCGCTGGAGCATGCAAAGGAAGCGGAAGGAATGCTGATGCACATGGTAATGGAAGCCATGGAGGAGCATATCCGGGAAAACATGCAGGAATCAGAAAAGGACCGGAAGGTGGCAGGAAAGGTCAACAAGGTTGCGGATAAGGCAAAGGAACTGGCGGGAGAGCTTCACCGTAAGGTTACGGTAAAGGAGCTTGCCGAAGAAACCGGATTGTCAGAGCGTTACATTGAAGATGCCATGAGAATGAGCGGCTATACTATTGAAGATTTGGAGAAGAATCCATGAGAATGTCGCAGTATGAGGATTTTAAATATGTGATGCAGGACGCAGGAAACCTGTATCTGGGAGCCAGATATTCTTATCAGGAGCTTTTGGAAAATGAGGCAGTGCCTTTTAAGCTCAAGGCAATCCTGAGCCACTATATATTTAAAGAGGCTTCTCCGGAGACTACTCTGGAAAGCCAGTTTTATTATATGGAACCGGAAGGTTTTTTGTATGAGACCTTTAAGCAGCTGAAAGTGAAGGTAAAGGTGCAGATCCAGGAGGAAAAGAAAGGTCTGTTCGGGAAGTCCGGGATAGAATACAGGGAGAGGATCTTTTCCCTTAAGGAACTTTGTGAAAGAAATCTTGCAAAGAAAAAAGCATCAGGAATGATCATTCAGGAAATAATAATATCCAAGCTGGGGCTTATGGCCTTCAGCGTCTAATTTGAAAGGAGAAAGCAGCAGATGGAACAGCAGATTGAGAAGCTTAGCGCGTACCGCATTGTAGAAAAGAGAAAGATCACGGATTTAAATTCGGACGGCTATATTTTGAAACATAAAAAGACAGGGGCAAATATCGTGCTTCTTTTAAATGACGATGAGAACAAGGTATTTTATATCGGGTTCCGTACACCCCCTGCAAACAGCACAGGCGTGGCACATATCATGGAACATTCCGTGTTATGCGGTTCCAAGAATTTTCCGGTGAAGGATCCTTTCGTGGAGCTGGTGAAAGGCTCCCTAAATACATTTTTAAATGCCATGACCTATCCGGACAAGACGGTTTACCCGGTGGCGAGCTGCAATGATAAGGATTTTAAAAATCTGGTACATGTTTATCTGGATGCAGTCCTTTACCCGAATATTTATAAGGAAGAGAATATCTTCCGGCAGGAGGGCTGGCATTATGAGATGGAGGATACGCAGGATGATCTGACCATAAACGGCGTAGTGTACAATGAGATGAAGGGCGCGTTTTCTTCTCCTGACGATGTGGTGGAGAGGGAGATCATGAATTCCCTTTACCCGGATATCACGTATGGACTGGAGTCCGGCGGTGATCCGGAAGTGATCCCGGAGCTTACTTATGAGGAATTTCTGGATTTCCACAGAAAATATTACCATCCTTCCAACAGCTATGTTTATCTGTATGGAAATATGGATGCAGCAGAATATCTGGACTTTATTGATGAAAATTATTTTTCTGCATTTGACGAGCTTAAGGTGGATTCTGAAATCACCAGGGAGGCGGCGTTTGATGCACCAAGGGAGCTGACAAAGGAATATCCGGTGATGGAGAACGAGGACAAGGCGGAAAATACCTACCTTACCTATAATATTTCCATGGGAAGCAGCCTTGATGCGGAGCTTTATGTTGCCATGGAGGTGCTGGATTACGTGCTTTGTTCCGCACCCGGGGCACCGGTGAAGCAGGCGCTGCTTGACGCGGGAATCGGCAAGGATGTATACAGTACTTTGGAAAATGGCATTTTCCAGCCTTACTTTTCCATCGTGGCAAAGAATGCCGAGGAGGACCAGAAGGAAAAGTTTGTGGAGACCATCCAGAAGGTGCTTACAGAGCTGGTCAAAAAGGGACTGAACAAGAGATCCCTTGAGGCGGCGATCAATCATTATGAGTTTCAGTACAGGGAAGCGGACTTCGGCTCTTATCCCAGAGGGCTGATGCTGGGGCTGCAGGCTCTTGACAGCTGGCTTTATGACGAAAGTGCGCCTTTCCTTCACATTGAGGCAAACCATACCTTTGAGAAACTGCGGGAAGCGGCTTTAACTGATTATTATGAGAAATGTATTGAGAAGTATATTTTAAAGAACAATCACAGGACGGTTTTGACGGTTAGACCGGTTCCGGGGCTTACCACCCGGAAGGAGCAGCAGCTTTCTGAAAAATTACAAAGTTATAAGGAAACGCTTTCCCAGGCAGAAAAACAGCGGATCGTGGACCAGACAGCGGCGCTCCGGGCTTATCAGGAGGAGGAAAGCAGCGAAGAAGCGCTTAAGACGATTCCCATGCTTACCAGGGAGGATATGAAGAAAGAGGCTGCCGGTTATGTAAATGAGGTGCTCCTTTCAGGAGATACCACAGTCCTTTTCCATGATATTTTTACCAACGGAATCGGCTATCTGAATCTGCTTTTTGACTTAAAGCAGGTACCTGCACGTTTGTTCCCTTATGTGGGAGTTTTGAAGTCCGTGCTGATGATGGTAAATACAGAGCATTTTGATTATGGCGAGCTGTTCGACGAGATCAACATCCATACCGGCGGCATGAAGGCGGCTGTGAACACCTATACCAATTCCAAAAACCTGAATGAATACAAGGTCACTTTGGAGCTGCAGGTGAAAGCCCTCTATCAAAAGAAAGACAAAGCGCTAGAGCTGATGAAGGAGATCCTTCTCACTTCCAGATTTGACGATACCAAGAGACTTTACGAGATCTTGTCGGAGGCAAAATCCAGAATGCAGGCAGCCATGACCAGCGCCGGGCATTCTACGGCGCTGATCAGGACCATGTCCTATTTTTCTCCAACGGCGGCGGTATCGGAGCAGATCAGCGGGATTCCCCAGTACCGGCTGTTGGAAGAGCTGACAGGGGATTTTGAAAATAAGAAAGAGGAGCTTTGCGCCAATTTGAAAGAGCTGGCAAAATGTATTTTCCGGCCGGAAAATCTTATGGCAGACCTGACTGCCACGAAGGAATGTCTGGAAGGGCTTACGGATGCGGTTGAGGAGTTAAAGAAGGAGCTGTATACCACCCCTATAAGCGGAGAGGGCTTCAGTCCTGTATTCAGCAAGAAAAATGAAGGGTTTATGACTGCCGGACAGGTGCAGTATGTATGCCGTGCAGGGAATTTTATCAGGAAAGGGCTTCCTTATACCGGCTCTCTTAAGGTACTTAAGGTAATGATGGGCTATGATTATCTGTGGAACCAGGTGCGTGTCAAGGGTGGCGCTTACGGCTGTATGTGCGGATTTTACAGGAACGGGGATGGGTATTTTGTTTCCTACCGGGATCCCAATCTGGAAAAGACGATCCAGGTTTACGAACAGGCAGCGGATTATATCAGGCAGGTGAAGCTGGATGAGCGGACGGTGACACAGTTTATTATCGGCGCGGTCAGTGAGCTGGATACTCCCATGACGCCGTCAACCAGAGGAACATATTCCAGAAGCGGTTATCTGACTGGCCTTTCCATGGAAGAGGTACAAAAGGAGAGAGACGAGCTTTTAGGCACTACCAAGGAGCAGCTCCGGGAATTGTACAGATATGTGCAGGCATTTATGGAGTCCGAGTGCCTTTGCGTGGTAGGCAACGGAGATAAGATCAAGGAGAACAGGGAGCTTTTTGGCCAGGTAGACCAATTATTTCATTAATTCCCGCGAGCAATGAGCCAAGCGGCTGCGAAGCAGACATTTGGCGAATGCCGCGAGGGTCAACGCCCTCGCAGTTTGCTGCGTGGGTGTTGACTTTCTGTTTTCCCATAAATACCAGGTGTTCCAAACGTATCATAAATAAGGAACTGAAGTAAAGTTTTATGGAACAGGGAGGAAGAGATATGAGAAAATGGAAAGTATTATCAGTGACAGTGGCAATCGGGCTGGCGCTTACAGGCTGCGGCGGAAGCAGTAAAGGGATGACAGAGGCGGCGTATGATACAGCGGCCGCTGAAGCTCCTGCGGATATGAACGATATGGCTTACGGATATGAAGCCGCCGTTACGGAAGATGGCGTGGCGGATGCCGGGGCAGGGGGAAGCGAATCTCCCAGAGTAGCCGATACAAGCCGGAAGCTGATCAAGAATGTGAACCTTCAGGTGGAGACGGAAGCCTTTGATGAGCTGATTGTGGCTGTGGGAAACCGGACAGAAGGTCTGGGCGGATACATAGAAGAGAGCTATACTTATAACGGCAGCCAGTATTATGGCAGGGGAACCAGAAATGCCAGCATGACGATCCGGATTCCTGTGGAAAAGCTGGAGGAATTCCTTTCGGATATTTCTGAAGCTTCCAATGTGATCAGCCGCAATGTCAGCGTGACTGATGTGACACTCCAATATGTGGACATGGAAAGCCATAAGAAGGCTCTGGTGGCAGAACAGGACCGGCTGCTGGAGCTGTTGGAGATGGCTGAAAACGTTGAGGACATTATTTCCATAGAAAGCCGTCTGTCCGAGGTACGTTATCAGATTGAAAGCATGGAGTCCCAGCTTCGAACTATGGATAATCAGGTGTCCTACAGTACCATTTATCTTTCCATTGAAGAGGTAAAGCAGTATACGCCTGTGGCTGAACAGAGCATCGGGGAAAAGATCGTTACCGGTTTCCAGAGAAGCCTTGTGGATGTAGGGAATGGCTTTGTGAATTTTGGCGTAGGCGTGCTGATCAACCTTCCTTATATCGTTGTCTGGGCAGTCATCCTTATCGTGGTCGGGCTGATCGTCAGGATAATCATCAAAAGAATACATGGGAAAAGATTAAAAAAACAGCTGATGCAGACAGAAAGCGCAATGGCGGCTGACGAATCACAGGAGAGGAAAGAGGAAAACAAAGAAAATGAGTGACCAGTATAAATCAGGATTTGCAGCATTGATCGGAAGACCCAATGTGGGGAAATCAACCCTGATGAACCAGTTGATCGGGCAGAAGATCGCCATAACATCCAGTAAACCGCAGACCACCAGAAACCGTATTCAGACGGTATACACGTCCGAAGAGGGACAGATCGTGTTTGTGGACACGCCGGGGATCCACAAGGCAAAGAACCGGCTGGGGGATTACATGGTAAATATTGCCCAGAGGAGTCTTTCGGAAGTGGATGTGATCCTGTGGCTGGTGGAGCCTTCCAACTTTATCGGGGCAGGGGAACGGCATATTTTAAGGCAGCTTGCCAAAGTGAATGTGCCGGTGATCCTGGTGATCAATAAGATCGATACCGTAAAGAAGGATGCGCTCTTTGGCTTTATAGATACTTACCGGAAGGAGATGGATTTTGCAGAGATCGTTCCGGTATCCGCATTAAAAAATGACAATACCGATGAACTGATCCGGTGCATTATGAAATACTTGCCTTATGGTCCGGCTTTTTTTGATGAAGATACGATCACAGACCAGCCCCAGCGCCAGATCGTTGCGGAAATGGTCAGGGAAAAAGCATTGCGCTGTCTGGAAGAAGAAATACCCCATGGGATTGCAGTGACCATTGAACGGATGAAATGGCGCGGGAAGATCGTGGATATTGACGCTACGATCATTTGTGAAAAGGAATCCCACAAGGGAATCATCATCGGGAAACAGGGAGCAATGCTGAAAAAGATCGGAAGCAGCGCCAGAAGGGATATTGAGGAACTGCTTGAAAGCAAGGTGAACCTTCAGCTTTGGGTGAAGGTGAAAAAGGACTGGCGCGACAGTGATTTCCTGCTCAAAAATTTTGGATATAATCCGTCCGAAAGTGAATAGAATAGTAAAAAAAGCATACCCTAATGTCATGATACTTTTTGATAATAGGGGGCACAGGATGAGCGCGGAAAATTACTGGGAACAATTCCTGAGTACAGGGAAAATTGATGACTATCTGGCCTACCGCAATACAGACGTTACGAAGATGAAAGCTTTGTGCCAAAGCAAAGGCAGGTCGGACGGGGATGAGGGAGCAGGGGAAGGTGCAGGAACAGGTCAGTTTTACAGGGATGATTTTAAAGGCTGAGCCGATAGGGGAATATGATCGGCGGGTAGTGATACTTACAAGGGAGAGGGGAAAGGTAGCAGCTTTTGCCAGAGGCGCGAGGAAGCAGGGAAGCAGGCTGTTAGCATCCACCAATCCCTTTTGCTTTGGGCAATTCCGGGTTTACGAGGGCAGGTCTTCCTATACCGTTACCGAGGCTGTGATCAGCAACTATTTTGAAGAACTGCGTGAGGATTTTGAACAGGCATGTTACGGAATGTATTTCCTTGAAATGGCGGATTATTATACAAGGGAAAACAGCGATGAACAGGAGATGCTAAAACTCCTGTACCAGTCCTTGCGGGCGCTTTTGCATAAGGGGCTGCAAAATGAACTGGTGCGGTACATATTTGAGATCAAGGCGCTGGCGATAAATGGCGAATATCCGGGTCCTCCGGGAAAACCGGATGCTTTTTCGGATTCTGCGCTGTATGCGCTTTCTTATATTGTGAATACTAAGGTAGAAAAGCTTTATACGTTTACTGTTACAAAGCAGGTGCTTGCGGAGCTTTCTGGGATTGCAGAGTCTTATCGGAAGCGTTTTATAGACCGGAAATTTAAAAGCCTTGAAATTCTGCAGGAGATGAAATATAATTGATTGGGTAAATAACAGTAAACGGCATTTATAATGTCGTTTACTGTAAGAAAAGGTATGGATGAAAGATGATGGTCAGATATGGACAGATTTCCAAAATAGCGACAGGGGTATGTTTGGCGGCGGGGATGCTGCTGCTTGCAGCCTGTAATAATGGGCAGAGCGATGGAGAACCCACCACAGTTACCATACAAAAGGACGGAACGGTCCTGTCACATATTGAAGAGAGCTTTGAGCAGGATTATTATGACATGGAAGAACTGCAGCAGACAATCTTGATGGAAGCGGCAGATTATAATAAGATGGCCGGAGAAGGGAAGATCAGTGTGGAGAAGATCAGCGTGGACGGAGGTGTGGCAACTGTCCGGATGGTTTATCAGGAGCCTGCGGATTATGCAGCTTTCAATAAAGTTTCCTTTTTTGCCGGGGCGGCGGGAAATGTCCCGGAGGGATATGACCTGAATGTTGTGCTGAGCAGTGTGAAGAATGCCAATGAAACGATAGGTAAATCGGATATTCTGGGAATGGAAGGCTATAAGCTGTTGGTCATGGACATACAGGAGCCGGTTTATCTGGATGGCAGGGCGGAATATGTAAGCAGCAATGTTACAGTCGCTGATGACCGGAAAAGCGTATGGCTTTCCGGGGAAGGGCTGGGGTACGCTTTATATAAATAATAGGAGGAATGGAGAATACTGTGAAAAATAAATTTTTCACAGACAAATTTGCGCTGGTGCCCAAATTTGCAGGCATTGGCAGAATGGAGGATTACTATGGAAAAAACAATGGAAAAGATCGTAGCTTTGGCGAAATCGAGAGGGTTTGTGTATCCCGGTTCAGAGATTTACGGCGGACTGGCAAATACATGGGATTTCGGTAACCTTGGCGTAGAGCTGAAAAACAATATCAAGAAAGCATGGTGGCAGAAATTTGTAATGGAGAGCCCCTACAATGTAGGCGTTGACTGTGCAATTTTGATGAATCCCCAGACATGGGTAGCATCCGGGCATCTGGGAAGCTTTTCCGATCCCCTTATGGACTGCCGGGAATGTCATGAAAGGTTCCGGGCGGACAAGATCATCGAAGATTACGTGGCAGAAAAGGGAATGACGCTGGAGTCCTCCGTGGATGGGTGGAGCCAGGAACAGATGAAAAATTTCATTGATGAGAACCAGATTCCCTGTCCTACGTGCGGCAAACATAATTTTACGGATATCCGTCAGTTCAACCTGATGTTCAAAACCTTCCAGGGCGTTACAGAGGATGCCAAGAACACAGTGTACTTAAGGCCCGAGACCGCACAGGGTATTTTTGTAAACTTTAAGAATGTACAGAGAACTTCCCGCAAGAAGATTCCGTTTGGCATTTGCCAGGTGGGTAAGTCCTTCAGAAATGAGATCACGCCGGGCAACTTTATATTTCGTGTAAGAGAGTTTGAACAGATGGAAATGGAATTTTTCTGCGAACCCGATACAGATCTTGAATGGTTTGCCTACTGGAAGCAGTACTGTATTGACTTTTTAAAGAGTCTGGGCATGAAAGAAGAAGAGATGCGCGTCCGCGACCATGACCCGGAGGAATTGTCCTTCTATTCCAAGGCAACAACCGATATTGAATTCTTATTCCCCTTTGGCTGGGGCGAGTTATGGGGCATTGCAGACAGGACCAATTATGACCTGACCCAGCATCAGAACGTATCCGGGCAGGATATGAGCTATTTTGACGACGAAAAGCGTGAAAAATATATCCCATATGTGATCGAGCCTTCACTGGGCGTAGAAAGGCTGTTTCTTGCGGTATTGTGCGGCGCCTACGATGAGGAAGAGATCGGAGAGGGAGATGTGCGGACGGTGCTTCATTTCCATCCGGCGCTGGCACCGGTGAAGATCGGCGTGCTGCCTCTTTCCAAGAAGCTGAACGAGGGCGCTGAAAAGATCTTTACGCAGCTTTCCAAGAAATATAACTGTGAATTTGATGACAGAGGAAACATTGGTAAGAGATACCGCCGCCAGGACGAGATTGGAACGCCTTTCTGTGTGACTTATGACTTTGATTCCGAGACAGACGGCTGTGTAACGGTAAGATTCAGGGATTCCATGGAGCAGGAGCGTATTGCCATCTCCAGCCTGGATGCCTATTTTGCAGAGAAGCTTGCGTTTTAAGAGTTACTATTTGTGCTTGCGCCCAAATTTGCGGGCTGTTGGAAAGAATGGGAGATTTATATGAGACAATTTACTTCAGATGAACTGAGAAAAACCTGGAAGCAATTTTATATAGAACGCGGACATGTGGACGTGGGAGCAGTATCGCTTGTATCTGACGGTTCTACGGGAGTTCTCTTTAATGTGGCAGGAATGCAGCCGCTGATGCCTTATCTGCTGGGAAAGAAGCACCCATTGGGAAAGAGGCTTTGTAACGTGCAGGGATGTGTCCGTACCAATGATATTGACTCCGTGGGAGATAAGAGCCATGTGACCTTTTTTGAAATGATGGGAAGCTGGAGCCTTGGAGATTATTTCAAGGAGGAACGCTGCAAATGGAGTTTTGAACTTTTGACGCAGGTATTTGGCTTTGATGCAGACCATCTTGCCGCAACCGTATTTGCAGGGGATGAAAATGCTCCCAGAGACGAGGAAGGCGCACAGTACCGTATTGCTTCCGGATTTAAGAAGGAAAATATTTATTATCTGCCGGCGGAGGACAACTGGTGGGGACTGGAATATGGTCCCTGTGGTCCGGACAGCGAGATGTTCTATGTGGCTGACAGGCCGGATTGCGGACCGGACTGCGGACCGGGCTGCCACTGCGGGAAATACACGGAATTGGGAAATGATGTTTTCATGCAGTATGAGAAACATCATGACGGCAGTCTGACACCTTTGGAACAGAAAAACGTGGATACCGGATGGGGACTGGAACGTATTCTGGCATTCTTAAACGGAACCAGGGATGTTTACCGGATTGATCTGTTTGCACCTGTGATCGCTTATATTGAAAAGGTTTCAGGAACCCAATATGAGCAGGACGAGAACCTGACCAGATCCATGAGGATCCTGGCAGACCATATCCGTACCAGCGTTATGCTGATCGGGGATGAAGCTAAGCTTTTGCCCTCCAATGCGGGTGCGGGATATGTGCTGCGCCGCCTGATCCGGCGTGCTGTAAGGCATGGCCGGGTACTGAACCTAAGCGCTGAAAATATTATAAAAATTGCAGAAATCTATATTGATGATGTTTATGCAGAGAGCTATCCTCTTATGAAGGAGAACAAGGAGTTCGTGATCACAGAGCTTGGAAAAGAAATTAACCGCTTTGAGAGCACTGTAGAGAACGGCATGAAAGAGTTCCGGAAGATTCTTGATCAGAAGAAGAAAGCCGGATCAAACGAAATTGACGGCAAGTCTGCATTTTATTTGTACGATACCTTTGGTTTTCCTCTTGAGCTGACTGTGGAAATGGCACAGGAAGAAGGAATCAGGGTGGACGAAGAAGGCTTTGCAAAGGCAATGGAAGAACAGAAACAGAAGGCAAGAGATAACCAGAATTTTTCTGCAAAACTTTCTGCAGAAGATGCAGGGCTTTATGACAGCCTGGATCCTTCTATTGTCAGTGAATTTGTTGGTTATGACGGATTAACGGTTCAGAGTAAGATTGCAGCCATGAATGCCGGAAGTGAATGGAAGGATTCCTTAAGCGAAGGCGAAGCAGGAACCGTGATCGCTTTTAAGACGCCTTTTTATGCGACTATGGGCGGTCAGTGCGGGGATACCGGAATCATTACCTGCGGGGAGAGCGAATTTCAGGTGGAAGATACCGTTAAACTTCCTGGCGAGCGGATCGGACATGTCGGCAGGGTGGTAAAGGGAAGCTTTCAGACGGGAGATATGGCAACATTACAGGTAAATGAAGCAAACCGCGGCGATACCTGTAAAAACCACAGTGCAACCCACCTTTTGCAAAAGGCACTCCGCATGGTTTTGGGAGACCATGTGGAGCAGGCAGGATCCTTTGTAAACGGTGACAGGCTCCGTTTTGACTTTAGCCATTCTTCCGCAATGACCAGGGAAGAATTGGAAAAAACAGAGAAGCTTGTCAACGAGCAGATTGCCTTGGGACTGCCGGTTGTGACACAGGTTATGTCCATTGAGGACGCTAAAAAGACAGGGGCAATGGCTTTGTTTGGAGAAAAATACGGTGAAGAGGTCCGGGTGGTCCGGATGGGCGATTTTTCCACGGAGCTTTGCGGCGGTACCCATGTGGGCAATACGGCAGAGGTGAGATTGTTTAAGATCGTATCCGAAAGCGGCGTTGCGGCAGGAGTACGGAGAATTGAAGCACTGACCGGAAGCGGCGTGCTGAAATATTATGAAAAGATGGAACAGGAGCTGGCGCAGGCAGCGGCAATCGTAAAGACTGCCCCGGCGGAGCTGCTTGCCAGACTGTCACATATCATGGCGGAAATGAAGGCTTTGCAGAGTGAAAATGAGTCCTTAAAGAGCAAGGCTGCCAAAGATGCCCTGGGCAACGTTATGGACCAGGTGACAGAGGTTGGGGGCGTGAAACTGCTTGCTGCCAAGGTGCCCGGCGTAGACATGAACGGTCTTAGGGATCTGGGCGACCAGCTTAAGGCTAAATTGAAAGAAGGCGTGATCGTCCTGATCTCCGATGTGGACGGCAAGGTCAACATGGTAGCCATGGCAACGGATGAAGCGCAAAAGAAGGGCGCACATGCAGGAAACCTGATCAAGGGAATTGCAGCGCTTGTGGGAGGAGGCGGCGGCGGACGCCCGAATATGGCGCAGGCCGGCGGCAAAAATCCTGCGGGCATTGAGAATGCGATCGCACAGGCACAGAAGGTTCTTGAAGCGCAGATTTTGTAGTGTAGGAAACAGCAAATATTTTTGTCATTTGCTATAAGTATTGAATGGAGCGTGTTATACTGTTTCATATAATTGATCGAAGGAGAAATGGGCATGGGAATGTTTTTGAACAGTATCGTTCCATATGAAGGATATAAAGAGCTTGCCAGGACCAGATTTTTTGTTGACAAGTCTTCTTTGATTGATGAAATCATTTCAACTGTCATGCTGGATGGGCAGAGATAGTATATGGTCTGTTGACCTACGAGGATGGAGAGGTATTTATTCCAAACAGAGAGTATCGAAATATGTGGGAAGAATTTTGGCAATTAGAATCAGATATGGCTGAAATACAAAAGAATATTCCTGTGAAATAGAGGTATTGTGAAAAATGATGAATATTAATTTTGAGTGGGATGAAGAAAAAGCAGAATTAAATATCCGCCAATCAAATATCCGATTAATTTCAGCGAGATTAGCCAACATTCGTGAAAGGAGATTATATTATGGTATCGTATAAGCTCGAGCAGCAGTCACAATTGTCAAATGAAGAAAAACAAATGTTAAGGGAGGCAAAAAAACGACCTATTGTTTATGATGCCGATTCTCCTGAATTAACAGATGATATGGAAAAGGCATTTATTGCTGCAAGAAAAGAAAAACCGTATGGCGTTGAACCTCTTACACTCTATGTTTCTTCAGAAACAATAGAAAAAGCGAAATCTATTAAGGGAAATTATATTGAAATATTGGGGCGTTTATTAGATGAGGCTGTCAACGAGTATATAACAATGTAATAATCCAAAACGAGGCTGCCAAGTCAACAACCTTGCAGCAGTCACCAAATGTCTATGAGATGCTTGCATATTTATAAGCATTTACTTGGCTCATTGCTCGCAGAAATTATAATTGGAGATTGACAGGACCATTTATTTCTGCATGGATGAACTATTACAAAATAATTGGGAAAAAATGAAAATCAGGATTGACGGACAGGAATTCTGTGGTATAATGATAGGTGTGTATGTGAATGCACATGTACTAAGTACGAAAAATAAACCCAATCAGTCGATGTTACGAGGAAGGGACTGAAGGGAGGTTAGGGTGTAGGATGTCAAACGTAATCGTAAAAGAGAACGAGACTTTAGACAGCGCTTTACGTCGTTTTA
>ERZ808054.904-NODE-904-length-21143-cov-33.459413_pt1 | contig 21143 bp, 28 predicted proteins | sample MGYA00380201_ERZ808054 | MGnify/ENA primary metagenome ERZ808054 (study PRJEB31490, sample SAMN06133419) | mouse gut metagenome | isolation source: Z5_2 | host: mice | place: China: Chengdu | collected 2015-05 ... | reverse complement strand
AGTCCAGAACCATTGGTTCTGGCGCGTTTTTGGTTACTTTTGCCGCGGGGCAAAAGTAACCGCAGGGCGTCCGGGGCCGCGCAGGCCCCGGGGTTTCATAACGAAACAATTCCCCCGCCGCGCGAAGCGCGGCAGAAAAGAGGTATCAACATGTCAAGTAACCGTATTGGCCGCATCAACGAAGAAATCCAACGGGAGTTGGCCAGCCTCCTCCGAACGGTCAAGGACCCCCGCCTCCAGGGCGGGCTCGTGACCATCACCCACGTCGACACCACCAGCGACCTCCGCTACGCAAAAATTTATATCAGCTCCCTGAACAAGGAGAACGAAAAAGAAATGATGAAGGGCCTCCGCTCCGCCTCCGGCTATCTCCGCCGGGAGCTGGGCGCCGCCCTCCGCCTCCGCTACACCCCGGAGCTCCAATTCATCGCCGACGACTCCATCCAGCAGGGAGCCCATATCCTGGAGATGCTCCGGGACCCCAACGTGGTCAAACCCGCCAATCCCGCCAACGAACACATCGTCCTGGAGGATGAGAAATGAACAGACTTTCCCCCCAGGAGGCCGCCGCCCTGCTGCGGCGGCAGGACCACATCCTGATCCTGACCCACCGCCGCCCCGACGGGGACACCACCGGCTGCGCCGCCGGACTGTGCCGCGCCCTCCGGCAGCTGGGCAAGACCGCGTGGCTCCTGAAAAACCCCGACATGACCAGCATCAACGCCGTCTACGTGGACGGCCTCTGGGCCCCGGAGGATTTCTCCCCCGCCTTCGTTGTGTCCGTGGACGTTGCCGCCCGGAGCCTCTTCTTCCCGGCGGCGGAACCCTATATCGACCGCATCGGCCTGGCGGTGGACCACCACCCCTCCTTCGAGGACTTTGGCGAGGCCCGGTGCGTAGACGCCTCCCGTGCGGCCTGCGGGGAGATCGTCTACGAGATCTGCCGCGCCCTGGGGGAGGTCACCCCGGAGGTGGCCCTGCCCCTCTACGCCGCCGTTGCCACGGATACCGGCTGCTTCGTCTACGCCAACACCACCGCCAACACCCACCAGGTGGCGGCGGCCCTGCTGGAGACGGGCATCGACTACTTCTCGGTCAACAAGCGCCACTTCCGCACCAAGACCCGCCGCCGCATGGCCATCGAGGCGGAGCTGATGGGCAATGCGGAATTTTTCCACCAGGACCGGGGCGTCTTCCTGACCATCCCCCTGTCCCTGCTGGCCCGCACGGGCGCGGATGAGAACGACCTGGACGACATCTCCTCCCTAGCGGGGATCATCGAGGGCGTGGACTGCGGCGCGGTCCTCCGGGAGCTGAAGGACGGCGAGTGGAAGCTGAGCCTGCGCACCGGGGCCAACGGCCGGGTGAACGCCACCAGGGCCTGCGGCCTCCTGGGCGGCGGCGGCCACGCCATGGCCGCGGGAGCCACCCTCCACGGGACCCTGGAGGAGGTCAAGCGCCAGGTCCTGGACGCCATCGGGCAGGTTGCCGAAAATTGATACGAAAAGAGCCGCCTTCTTACGAAAGCGGCTCTTTCCTTTGATGGAGAAGATTGAGGAAAAACGATACAACAGTTTAGGTTTCTCTCCTAAACTGGATTCATTTTACCAGTTTTGATTACTTTTTGTCAATGTTGATCTTGCATAAAATTTCTCCCGAAGCCTGCTCTCTATCGTGATAACTGCCAAAAACAAGCTCCTAAATTTGGAAGAAAAGACAGTTGACAGCGCTTCTTTCCGCCGCTCACGGACGGAGAGCCTGCTCTTTTCCGTCCACGAATACCGCCTTCAGCGCCAGATCATGATCCAGCACCACCAGGTCGGCGGCCCGGCCCGCCTGGATCGTTCCGGCCTTCAGGCCGACGGCCAGCGCGGGGGCGGTGGAGGCGGCATACACGGCCTCCGCCAGAGGCAGGCCGAAGCGCGTCACGTTGCGCACCGCGTCCAGCAGGGAGATGGAGGACCCGGCCAGGGTGCCGTCCAGCAGGGTGGCCTTGTGATCCTTCACCACGATGGGCTGGCCGCCCAGCTCATAGTTGCCGTCGGGCATCCCCGCGCAGCGCAGGGAGTCGGAGATCAGGTTCAGCTTGTCCCCGAAGAGCTGGTGGGTGGCCCGGATGACGGCGGGATGGATGTGGAGCCCGTCGCAGATGAGCTCCACGCTGGCCTCGGAATCGAAGGCTGCGCCGATGACCCCCGGGTTCCGGTGGAGGAAGGAGTTCATCCCGTTATACAGGTGCGTTGCGTGGCTGGCCCCGGCGGCGAATCCGGCCATGGCGGTGTCGTAGTCCGCCGTGGTGTGCCCCAGGGAGACGGTGCAGACCTGGGAGATCTCCCGGATGAAGGGCAGCGCCCCCTCCTCCTCGCAGGCCACGGTGACCAGCTTCACCTGGCCGCCGCTGGCCTCGTTGAGCCGGTGGAACAGCCCCGCGTCCGGCTTGTGGAGGTGCTCCGCCGCCTGGGCGCCCCGCTTGGCGTAGCAGAGGAAGGGCCCTTCCAGATGGACGCCCGCGCACTTGGCCCCCCCGTTGGGCCGGAAGTCCCGGATGGCGTGCATGGCGGGGGTCAAAATTTCCTCGCTGAGGGTCATGGTGGTGGCCACGTAGCTGGTGACGCCGTGGGCGGCGTAGTAGTCCGCCATGGGCTGGAGCCCAGCCGGGTTGCCGTCGGAGAAGTCCTCGCCCATGGCCCCGTGGGTGTGGATGTCCACCAGGCCGGGGATCACGTATCCCCCCTGGGCGTCCAGGTCCGCCGGACCCTCGATCTTCCCGATGGCGGTGATGGTCCCGGCAAACTGGATGTCCGCCTCCATGAAGGCCTTCCCGATCAGTACCTTTGCGTTTTTGATCAGCATGTTCGTTTTCCTCGTTTCCTCTCAAATTTGATCCCGGCGGGTCCGCCGGGTATGGTTTGTCCGCTTTCTGCCGCGTCCTTATCATTCCCTGTCATTCTATCATACTTTCCTCATTCTGTCACCCACAAAGAAAAAATTTCAAAAACCACTTGACTTTCCACCAGCTGGAAGGTGTATCATCTCCCCATCAAACCACCGAATGGAGGAAAGTCCCATGCCAATATCTACCATCATCATCCTTATCGCCATCATCCTCATGACCCTGCTGCTGCCCCTGGGGGTGATGCTCGCCCTCCGCCGCCGTGGCGGGACCTGGACCGCCTTTCTGACGGGAGCCGGGACCTTCGTCCTTTTCGCCATGGTCCTGGAGCCCATCCTGCACAATCTGATCCTCCGTTCCCCCGCCGGAGCTGCCATCCAGCAGAACATCCTGCTCTACGCCCTCTACGGCGGACTGGCAGCGGGTCTCTTCGAGGAGACGGGCCGCCTTCTGGCCTTCCGCTTCATCCTGAAACCCCACACCGCCCGGATCACCGCACTGTCCTACGGCATCGGCCACGGCGGCATTGAGGCCTTCCTGGTCATGGGCCTGTCCATGATCGCCAACCTGTCCCTGGGACTGGCCTATACCTCCGGCGCGCCCCTGCCCGCGGAGGCCGCGGCGGCGGCGGAGACCATTCTCTCCACCCCTGCCGGCATGTTCCTCTGGGGCGGACTGGAGCGCCTGTCGGCCATGGCGCTGCATATGGCTCTCTCCGTGCTGGTCTTCGCCTCGCTCCGGACCGGCAGGCGGCTGCTGTTCCCCGCCGCCATCGCCGTCCACGCCGGGGTCAACTTCATTGCCGTAGTTGCCAACGCCCACCTTCCCATCGCCGCCACGGAGGCCGTCGTGCTGCTGCTCACCGCTCTGGCCTGCCTCTGGGCGGCACAAATTTATAAAAATTTGCGGGAAAATGCAAAAACCTCTTGACCTTCCCCCTGGCGGAAGGTGTAAAATAGGGGTTGAAAAGAGGTGGTACCCCTGAAGATCAACGAGGTGGAGGCCCTGGTGGGCATCACGAAGAAGAATATCCGTTTCTATGAGGAGAAGGGCCTGCTGTCCCCCAGCCGCAACAGCGACAACGGCTACCGTGACTACGGCGAGGAGGAGGTGGCCGTCCTCCGGCGCATCAAGCTCATGCGGAAGCTGGGGGTGCCCATCGAGGAGATCCGCCGGATGCAGGAGGGAGCCCAGACCGTCGGCGACGGCATGCGCCGCCACCTCATCACCCTAGAGCGGGAGCGGCAGAATCTGGAGGAATCGGTCCGCCTGTGCGAACTCCTCAAGGAGCGCACCGAGCCCCTCAACGACCTAGACGCCGCCGCCGTCCTGACGGAGCTGGAGAAGCTGGAGCAGACCGGCACTACCTTCCCCAACAAGCAGAGGCAGGACGTGCGCATCCGCTACGTGGCCCCCATCGTGGTGGCGGTGGTGATGGTGATCCTGCTGACGGCCCTCATCGGACTGTTTGTCTGGGGCTTTGCCGAGGACCCCGCCAGTTCGCCGCCCCTGGCCCTGGCGGCGGTGTTTATCGCCATCCCCAGCCTTTTGATCTGCGGCGTGTTGTTTGCCCTGTTTCAGCGTATCCGAGAGATCGGGAAAGGAGAGATCGACGATGCAAAAAAATACTAAGAAGAAGATCGCCCCCGTGGTGGTGGCGGTGCTGGTGGTCGCCTATGTGGGACCCCTGGTGGCTATGATCTCCTACGCCGCCGGACTATTGGGGGCGGAGGCGGGAGGCTGGGGCGTGCTGCCCTTCCTGCTGCTGTACGCCGCCGTGGGCGGCGCGGTGATCGTGGGCGTTCTGGCTGCCATGGCCCAGCGGCTGCGGGAGATCGACGGAGGGGAAGAGGATGAAGCCAGCAAATACTGACAGCCCGTCCCAGTCCGCCCGGCGGAAGAACGCCATCCTGGGGGCGCTGTCCTCCACGCTGATGCGGCTGACGTCGGTGGCGGTCCTGCTGTGGCTGCGGGCCGGCATGGAGCCGGGCGCGTTCCTGTCCCGGCTGACGCTGCTGCTCATTGTGTTGGGTATAGGGAGCATTCCCTTTATCTGGATAAGCTTAAAAACAAGATTGAAAGAGATTCAAGGAGGAGAAGAAGATGCTGCTGCTCAATATTGACCACGTACCCGGGAAGGAGATCGAGGCCCTTGGCATCGTAAAGGGCACGGTGGTCCAGTCCAAGAACTTCGGCAAGGACTTCATGGCGGGGATGAAGACCCTGGTAGGCGGCGAGATCACCGGCTACACGGAGATGCTCATCGAGGCCCGTCAGATCGCCACCAAGCGCATGGTGGACGAGGCCAACGCCCTGGGCGCGGACGCCATCATAAACATCCGTTACGGCTCGTCCTCCGTAATGCAGGGGGCCGCCGAGGTCATCGCCTACGGCACCGCCGTAAAGCTGCGGTAAATCAGATCGGACGTAAAACCCCCGGAAGGCACTGCCTTCCGGGGGTTTTACGTCCTTACGGTTCATCCTTCAGTCCCAGCAGGTAATCCGTGGAGACCTCGAAGAACTGCGCCAGGAGGATCAATTTTTCGATGGTGGTAGTGCGCAGACCGCTCTCGATCCCGCTGATCGCCGTCTGGGTCAGGCCAAGCACCTCAGCCAACCCTTGCTGGCTGAGCTTTCGCGCTTTTCTCAGCTTTTTTACACGAAACGCAAACAGCTCCAAGTTATTCATAAAAACTCCTTGACTTATCGCTAAAAATCATATATAATATATTTAGTCATAATTAAGCTGAGAGGTGAAAACCATGACTGTCATCTTTGAAGAACTTTTTCATGCCTGGTGCCAGCCGTACCATCCTGACCTGATCCCGAACTACTTAAAGGCGGACCCGATCCGGGCCTATGGCCAATACACTTTTGAGGTGGGCTTCAAGCTGGCGATGCAGCTGGCGGCATCCTGTCTTGACCCGGAGGAGCTGCGGAAAACGGATACCTGAAAGGGCGGGCGCAAGGCCCGCCCTTTCGTCTGTCAGTCTTCAAGGGTCTTTTGAAGGTTATCCAGGATCTTCTCCAGCTTGGCATCCCGCTTTTCCGGGTCTTTTTCCTGCTTTACCTCGCGCAGCGCGTCCAGAACGAAACGAATAAATGCCTTGAATTGGCTATCAGTCTGTCCCATGATAACACATCCTTTCGTAAAACGGACCGGTTGACTTCTTACACCTCAATCTGCTCCATCACGAAGCACTCAATGATATCGCCTTCCTTGATATCGTTGAACTTCTCGATGGACATACCGCACTCATACCCGGAGGCGACCTCCTTGACGGCGTCCTTGAACCGCTGCAGGGATGCCAGCATCCCCTCGTGGATGACGATGCCGTCCCGGACGATCCGCACCTGGCAGGAGCGCTGGATCTTGCCGTCCTGCACGTAGCATCCCGCCACGGTGCCCACGCCGGACACCTTGTAGGTCTGCCGGATCTCCGCGTGGCCGATGAGGGCTTCCCGGAACTTGGGGGCCAGCATACCCTTCATGGCGGCTTCCACCTCGCCGATGGCGTCGTAGATGACCCGGTACATCCGCATATCCACGTTGCTCCGGGCGGCGCTGTCCCGGGCCGCGGGGTCGGGACGGACGTTGAAGCCCACGATGATGGCCTTGGAGGTCGCCGCCAGCATCACGTCGCTCTCGTTGATGGCGCCCACGCCGGAGTGGATGACCCGCACCCGGACCTCCTCGTTGGATATCTTCTCCAGGCTGGCCTTCACCGCCTCGGCGGAGCCCTGGACGTCGGCCTTGACGATGATGTTCAGGTCCTTGACCTCTCCGGCCTGGATCTGGCTGAACAGGTCCTCCAGGGAGACCTTCTGCACGGGGGCGTTGGCCTTGGCCCGCTCCTCGGTCTTCCGCTGCTCCACCAGCTCCCGGGCCAGACGTTCGTCGGCCACGGCGTTGAAGGGGCTGCCCGCTCCGGGCACCTCGCCCAGACCGGTGATCTCCACGGGCACGGAGGGCCCGGCCTCGGTGATGCGGTTCCCCTTGTCGTCCAGCATGGCCCGCACGCGGCCCACGGCGGTACCGGCGATGATGATGTCCCCGGCCTTCAGCGTACCGTTCTGGACCAGCAGGGTGGCCACGGGGCCCCGGCCCTTGTCCAGCCGGGCTTCCACCACGGTACCCTGGGCGGCACGGTTGGGGTTGGCCTTCAGCTCCGCCACCTCGGCGGTGAGGGTGACCATCTCCAGCAGGTTGTCGATGCCCATGCCCGTCTTGGCGGAGATGGGGCAGATGATGGTCTCGCCGCCCCAGTCCTCGGCCACCAGCTCGTACTCGGTGAGCTGCTGCTTGATCCGCTCGGGGTTGGCCTCCGGCTTATCCATCTTGTTGATGGCCACGATGATGGGGATCCCCGCCGCCTTGGCGTGGTTGATGGACTCCACGGTCTGGGGCATGATGCCGTCCTCGGCGGCCACCACCAGGATGGCGATATCCGTTACCATGGCGCCCCGGGCGCGCATGGAGGTAAAGGCTTCGTGGCCGGGGGTGTCCAGGAAGGTGATGGGCTTGCCGTTGATCTCGGTCTGATAGGCGCCGATGTGCTGAGTGATGCCGCCGGCCTCGCCCTTGGCCACGCTGGCGGAACGGATATAGTCCAGCAGGGAGGTCTTGCCGTGGTCCACGTGGCCCATGACCACCACGATGGGGGCCCGGGGAACCAGATCCTCCGGCCGGTCCTCGGCGGTGTCGATGAGCTTCTCCTCGATGGTGACCACCACCTCCCGCTCCACCTTGCAGCCCATTTCCTCGGCGGTGATGGCTGCGGTGTCGAAGTCGATGATCTGACTGAGGGAGGCCATGACGCCGTTCTTCATCAGGCTCTTGACCACCTCGGCCCCGGTCTTCTTCATCCGGCTGGCCAGCTCGCCCACGCTGATCTCGTCGGGGATCTTGACGGTGAGGGGGGTCTTCTTGGCGATCTCCAGCTGGAGGCGGCGCATCTTCTCGGCCTCCTCCTGCTTGCGCTTGCTGGAGAAGGACATCTGGCCCCGCTTCTTGTTCCCGGCGTTGCGGAACTTCTCCTTGTTCTGATCCCGGTCCCGGCGTCCGCCGCCGGACCGGCCGCTGCGGTCCGCCATATCCTGGAGCTTCTCGTCGTACTTGTCCAGGTTGACGTTGGTGGCCTTGCGGGTGTCCACCACCTTGGTCTTGGGCACCCGGGCGTCGGGCTGCTGCTGGACGCCCTGCTGGGGCTTCTGGGCCTGCTGCTGGCCCTGGGCGGGCGCGGGCGCGTCCTTGGCGGCGGGAGCCGCCTTTCCGCCCTTGGGCGGCTGCGCGGCAGGCGCGTCCTTGACGGGCGCGGCGGGCTTCTCCTGCCGGGGGGAGTCCGCATAGATGTCCTGAATACTGCCCACCTGGTTGTTCTGGGTGAGGTACTCAAAAACCACGTTCAGCTCTTGTTCTTCCAGGTTCTGCCCGGACTTCTTGGGCGTGGGGAAATACTTCCCCAGGATCTCGATGATCTGCTTTGTCTGCATCCCGAAGTCCTTCGCCAGCTCGTTTACTTTATACTTGTTCACAATACCCAATCAGGCCACCTCCAGTGTGTGATTCCGGTTTGTACACCATAACACACGTCCGAGGACTCACGCCCCGGGGAATCAATCCCCAGACGTGCGTTATGGTGGTCGTTCCTATTTCTTCCTGTATTTGACCGGGGGACGTTTGCCGCCGCCCCGCTGCTGCCGTTCCCTGGCGGTCTTTTCCCGCCGCTGTGCGGCCCGCTCCGCCTTGAGGCGGAGCCTCTCCGTCATCTCGCCGTAGCGCTCCGGGTCTCCCTGGGCCAGCCTGCCCGCCACAGTCTGGGCCAGCCCCAGGTCGGTGAGCGCCGCCATGGCGCAGCTCTTCCGCCCCAGCGCCGCCCCCAGCTCCTCCTTGGAGCAGGGGATCTCCGCCAGCAGGCACTGGCCCTCCTCCGCGAAGTGCATGGCCCTTCTCTGAGCGCCCTCCCCGGCGTCTGCCGCCACCAGCAGGAGGCGGCAGCGCTTGTACCGGCAGGCGTCCCCTGCGGCCTCGTCGCCCACCTCCAGCCGTCCGGCCCGGAGGGCCAGGCCGATCATGGACAGGGTGTTATCCATGGCTTTCTTCCCTCATCTGCTCCTCCAGCTGGCCGTAGACCTCCGCCGGGACGGCGGTCTCGAAGGCCCGTTCCAGCGCCCGGCTCTTTCTCGCCTTGGCGAGGCACCCGGCGTCGGGGCACACATAGGCCCCCCGCCCCGGCTTCTTGCCCTTGAAGTCCAGGCTGATCTCCCCCTCCGGGGAGCGGACCACGCGGATCAGGTCCTTTTTATTCTTCATCTCCCGGCAGCCGAGGCACTGGCGCTGGGGGATCTTTCTTGGCTTCTGCATACTGGGTCCTTTCTCCGTCTGCCGGTCCGGCCGGAAGGGCTCGGATCACTCCTCTTCCCTGTAGCTCTGGGGCTTGATGTCGATCTTGTACCCCGTGAGCCGCGCGGCCAGACGGGCGTTCTGCCCCTCCTTGCCGATGGCCAGGGAGAGCTGGTCGTCGGGCACCACCACCCGGCACATCTTCCCCTCGTCGGACAGCTGCACGTCCACCACGTCGGCGGGAGCCAGGGCGGCGGCGATGAACGCGGCGGGTTCCTCACTGTACTTGATGATGTCGATCTTCTCGCCCCGCAGCTCGTTGACGATGCTGCCCACCCGCTGTCCGGCGGGGCCCACGCAGGCGCCGATGGGGTCCACGGCCTCGTCGCTGCTCCACACGGCCATCTTGGTCCGGCTGCCTGCCTCCCGGGCGATGGACTTCACTTCCACAATGCCGTCGAAGATCTCCGGCACCTCCAGCTCGAACAGCCGCTTCACCAGTCCCGGATGGGTCCGGGAGATGAGCACCTGGGGTCCACGGGTGCTGCGGCGGACCTCCACCACGTACACCTTCACGTGCTGGCCCTCCACCAGCTCCTCAGTCCGGATCTGCTCGCTGAAGGCCAGCATGGCCTCCGTGGACTCCGGCCCGGTGCCGATGCGCAGGGAGACGTTCCCCGTCCGGGGATCGATCCGGCTGACCACGCCGGTGAGGATCTCGTGCTGCTTGGAGTTGAACTCATCGTAGACCATGCCCCGCTCGGCCTCCCGGAGGCCCTGGATGATGACCTGCTTGCCGTTTCCGGCGGCGATGCGCCCGAACTCCACGTTGTCCACGGGGATGTTCACCACGCCGCCCAGGTCCACCCGGCCGTACTTGGCCCGGGCCTCGTCCATGCTCATCTGGGTGCCGGGGTTCTCCACTTCCTCCACGATCTCCTTCTGGACGTACATCCGCAGGTCCTTCTTGGCCTCGTCCACGTCCACGATCACGTTCTCCACGCCCTCGTGGTCCTTCTTATAGGCGGTGGTCAGCGCCTGGATGATCTTCTCCATCATAAAGGTGGGAGAGATGCCACGCTCCTTCTCCAGCATATCCAGCGCGGCAAAAATTTCATCACATTTCATGTTCTTACTCCTATTATATTTCCAAAAAGGGTGTTAGTTCCATCGATCATCAAAATTCAACCCGCAGGCGGCACAGCGCCACGTCCGCCTTGGCGAAGGTCATGGAGGCGTCGCCCACCGTAATGGTCACGTCCCCGTTGTCGTATCCCGTCAGGACCCCGGCAAACTCCTTCCGCCCACCCTGGGCCTTGTAGAGCTTCACGGCCACGGGACTGCCCATGAACCGCTGAAAATCCCCGGGGCGCTTCAAGGGCCGCTCCGCCCCGGCGGAGGATACCTCCAGGGTGTAGCTCCCCTCGATGGGGTCCGCCTCGTCCAGCAGATCGCTGAGGGCCCGGCTGACCTTCTCGCAGTCCAGGATGTCCACGCCGCCCTCCTTATCGATATAGATCCGCAGGAACCAGGTCCCCGCCTCCCGGACGTACTCCACATCCCACAGCTCGCACCCGGCCTCCTCCACCACGGGGAGGGCCAGCTTTGCCGTCAGCTCCGTAACTTTTGCCATTGCATCTCCTCATTTTTCGCCCTGTAGGCGACATTTGTCCGTATCTCGCGGAATTTCTCCCGATGAAATTAGGTCAAGAAAAAGAGCGGACCGAAAAGTCCACTCTGGTCTACTAACTCTAACAAGGATATCATACCACATTGCCCTGAAAAATGCAAGCATTTTTTCCAAACCCGCCGGGCTTTTCCAAAACTTTTCCCCCGGGGAAGGGCTCCCGGCGGCACATCCGCCGCCGGAGGCCGGTTCATCCCCTTTGCAGCCCGTCCAGCGTCAGCCCGAAGGCCTCCGTGAAGTGCTCCAGAAACCAGGAGACCTCCTCCATCTCCATCCCCCGCAGGGCCTCCAGGGTCTCCCCGGCGGCGTCGCCGAACTCGTTGTTCCCCGCCTCGACCTCCTCCAGGCACTTGATGTAGGCCGAGAGCTTGTCGGCGGCCTTGACGATCCGGCGCACCTCCCCGTCCTCCTCCCGGAGGATGGGGCCGTAGGCGGGGCGCAGTTCCTCCGGCAGCATGGACAGCAGCTTCTCCGTGGCCTCCGCCTCCACCTGGCGGTAGGCGTCCCGGATGGCGGGGGAGTGGTACTTGATGGGCGTGGGCAGGTCCCCGGTGAAGATCTCCGAGGCGTCGTGGAACAGCGCCGCCGCCGCGCAGGCGTCGGGGTCGCAGGGCCTGTGGAACACGTCCCGCCGGATCACGCCCAGCGCGTGGGCCAGCACGGCGACCATGTGGCTGTGCTCCTGGATGTTCTCCGTCACGCTGTTGCGCATGAGGGACCAACGGGTAATGTACTTCATCCTGGAAATGTAGGCAAAAAATTTGTGCATGGGATGCACGTCCTTTCTCTCTGTGGTATAATGGGGGTACGGAGGCACGATGTATTTACAAGCTGTTATTTATTTTAAAAATAATACGACCAACAATCGAATTGCAGCCGTGCAACCGAAAGTTTACAGGCAATCTACCAAAAAGCAACCATGTATCGCTGGAATCGCCCTCTCCGCGCAGGTAAGATAGGCCCATCTCAACAAGGAGGACACAACGATGTCACTAGCCGAAAATCTCCAATATCTCCGCGCCCGGGAGGGCGTCACCCAAGAGCAGCTGGCCGAGCGCCTGGACGTGAGCCGTCAGTCCGTTTCCAAATGGGAATCCGCCGCCAGCTACCCGGAAATGGATACCTTATTAAAGCTCTGCGATATGTTCCAGGTGGATATGGACACACTCCTCCGGGGCAGCGTGGAAAATTCCCTCAGCGAGGACACGGCGGGCTACGACCGCTTTATGACCCTCTACGCACGCAAGATCGCCGGAGGCGTCTCCGCCATCGTCGGCAGCGCGGCCCTGTGGAGCTTCCTGTCCGCCCTGGGCCTGTCCGAAATGCTGGGCACGGCGATGCTGCTGCTGGTCATAGCGGCGGCGGCGGTGGTCTTCATCGCCAGCGGCATGGAGGAGGAACACTTCCGCAAGAAGCACCCCGTTATCCCCGATTTCTATACCGAGCCGCAGAAAGAACGGTTCCACCGCCGGTACATCTGGTACATCGCCGGAGGCGTGGGAGCCATTCTGCTGGGCGTGGTGATGATGGTCCTGGCCTTTACCGTCCTGCCGGAAAAGGAGCCTTACGAGTCCTATATGGGCGCGGCATTCCTAGTCATCGTGGCCTGCGCGGTATATTTCCTGATCTACGGCGGGATGCTGGAGGATAAATATAACATCGCCAAGTACAACCGCCAGAATAACCCCACCCCCGAGGACAAGAGCCGGCGCCGCCGCGCAACCACCGCCTGTTCCGTCATCATGATCCTGGCTACCGCCGTGTTCCTGTTTGCCGGACTGGCCTATTACAAGTGGAACTGGGCCGCCATCATCTATCTGGTGGGCGGCGTCCTGTGCGGCGCGGCCTGGATGCTCCTGGGGCCGAGGATGGAGGAGTAAACCCGGGAACCTTTCTCCGTCTTTCTGCGTCTATACGATCATAACGATCCGAAAAGGAGGCCGCATACGATGAAACATCTGCGCGCACTGGTGATGGCACTGTTCCTGGTGCTGGTCCTCTCCGCCTGCGCCGCTTCCGCCGGAGGCGGCGCGCCGGACGCCGGCGGTACGCCTATGGAGAAAAACCCAGGCAATGTGGATATCACCGCTCCCGACGCCCCGGCCTCCGTGGCAAATGGAACCAAAGAGGGCGGGCCTGAAGCCCCGGACCACATCCACCATCTGTCCGAAGAGGACAACACCGTAGACCACGACCCGGTGTACTACTGCGGCAACACCGTGACCACCGTGTCATGGGAGACCGGAATGGACGGCGAAAGCCGGAAAGTCTCCTTCTGGTACGACGACTCCGTAGCGCTGACGGATATGCTGCTTTATCTGGACTACAGCGGCGAGGTCTGCACGTGCCTGCCGGAGTACAGCGTGGACACGGAGTTCGGCGCGGGCTACGGCGTCAGCCTGACCGGGGGCTTCGCCCGCCACGACGGCGGACAGGTGTCCCTGACGGCGGAACAGGTTGAGGAAATCCGGGCCATTCTGGACCGGCAGGGCGCAAATTGACATTCCTCCTCCGCCGTGGTACAATAGCCCCATCAAAGGACCGCCCCCGGGGCGGGGAAATGGAGGAACACAGTATGGCGGACGCAAAAATATTCCGCATGGGCAGCAGCCAGACCCTTGAGGAAGTGGCCCACGCCCTGGAGGATTTCCTGCGCGGGCAGAAGCATCTGGAGACGGAAGGGGTCGCCCAGTCCGAGACCAGCTATTTCATCCAGGCCCGTCAGACCGACGGCTGGAAAAAATTCGTGGGCATGGACCAGGCCATCCAGGTCCGGCTGAGCGTTTACAGCAATATGCTGACGGTAGACCTGGGCGCGGGGCGCTGGGTGGATAAGCTGGGCGCGGCCACGCTGGGCTATATCATCTTCTCGCCCCTGCTGCTGACGGCGGCCATCGGGGCCATCGGCCAGCAGCGCCTGCCCCAGGAGATATTCGATTTCGTCCAGCGCTATACCTTCCTGGGCAAGCCTCTGGACATCAACGACTTCGCGCCGAAGGCCCCGGAAGCGCCGGAGGTGCCGGCCTCCCTCTGCCCGTCCTGCGGCGCAGCCCTGCCGGAGGGAGCGAAATTCTGCCCCGGCTGCGGAAAGCCCGCCGCCCAGAAGCGGACGTGTCCGGTGTGCGGCGCGGCTCCGGCGGTGGAGGGGGCGCGGTTCTGCGCCGAATGCGGCGCGCCGCTGCAATGAAGCACAGCCGCCTTCCGGAAGACCGTCCGTCTTCCGGAAGGCGGACTTTTTATTTTCCCGCCAGAATGTCGCAGGCCACCGGGGTATAGAACAGCTCCTCCACCCATTTCCGGTCGGTGGTCTGGCCGAGGATCCACATAAGCTTGGCGCACACCGCCTCGGTGGTCATGTCGTAGGCCTCCAGAATGGGCAGGTCCCGCTTGATGGCGCTCCCCACATGATAGACCGCCAGATCGCTGCCCTCGTTTTCCACCTGGGTCGTCATGACCACGATCTTTCCCGCGTCCAGCCCCGCCTTCACGGTGTCGTAGTAGTCTCCCGCCTTGTAGGTGGGCAGGCCCCCCACGCCGAAGCTCTCGATAACGAGGGCGTCGTTGTGCTCCAGCAGATACGCCGCCGCGCCGCAGTCTGCCCCGGGGATCAGCTTCATGAGTGCCACCCTGGGGTCCACCGCGTCATAGAACTGGGGCACCGCCCGGGCCTCGGGCCGGATATACCGGATGATGCGCCCGTCCTGGACCATCCCCAGCAGGGGATAGTTGATGCTGGAAAAGGCCTCGAAGCTCTTGCTCCGGGTCTTCCTGGCCCGGGTGCCCTGGATGATCTTCCCGTTGAAGACCAGCATCACCCCCGCCATGTCCGACGCCGCCACAGTCACCGCGTCCCGGAGGTTCTGCTTGCTGTCGGTGGTCTCGAAGCCGATGGGCTTCTGGGCCCCCGTCAGCACGATGGGCTTGGGGCACCCCTGGATCAGGTAGCTCAGTCCCGCCGCCGTGTAGGCCATGGTGTCCGTGCCGTGTGCAACCACAAAGCCGTCGAATTCCCGGTACCGCTCCCGGATGGCCCCGGCGATCCGGGCCCAGTGCTTGGGCTGGATATTGGTGCTGTCCAGGCTGAAGAGCTGACAGCAGGATATCTCGCATATCCCCGAGATGTCGGGGATGTATTTTAAGAGCTGTTCGCTGGTCAGCTCCGGGGTGAGGCCGTTCTCCCCCATTTCAGAGGCGATGGTGCCTCCCGTACCGATCAGAAGGATCCTTTTTTTCTCCATCATCCTTCAGCCGCTCCTTCTCCAAAGAAATCAAAAATTGCTCCACGCAAAATATACGTACCATTTACCCGATATCCCGGCCATCCAGGGCCGCCAGCCCGAAGCGCACTGCCAGGGCGATCTCCTCCCGGGCCTCCGCGGAGGGGGCGGCGTCATAGCGGCCCTTCATCTCCTGGAGGAACAGGCCCCGCAGGGAGTCCTCCCCGGCCCTGGCCCAGAGGCTCCGGGCGGGGCGGGTCTTATCCCGCAGTTCCAGGGCGTAGAACCGGTCCCGGTACGCGCCCTCCAGGGCGGGGAGGTCCACGCCCCGCTCGTCCGCCTCGCCGGTGAAGACGATCCGGCAGATGTCCTGGTCCGCCGTCTCCGGGATGACTGCCTCCAGCGCCTCCCGTGGGGAGGCCCCGGTCACGTCCGCCTCCAGGACCCTGTACCGGCGGCGGCACAGGGGGACGAAGCGGAGGGAGACCCCCTCCCGGTCCGCCGTGCCCGCCAGGACGCCCTTGTCCCCCAGCTCGTCAAAGCCCCGACCCTCTGGACAGCCGGGATAGGCCCAACAGGTGCCCCCGTCCCTCTGGACGCCGCTGTACTGATGGATATGGCCCAGAGCCGCGTAGTGCAGGCAGCTGGCGGCCAGCTGTTCCCGGAGCACCGGGCCGTAGGTGCTGCCGGGTACTCCCACATCCCCGTGGAGGCACAGCAGATGGGTCCTGCCGTCCTGAGGAGCGCAAAATCCCGCCAGGACCTGTTCCGCCTTCGACCGGGAGGTGAAGGCCGCGCCGTGGACCACGCAGTCCAGGTCCGGCAGATGGACGGCCTCCAGCTCCTCCCGGCGGAAGATATGCACGTTCTCCGGCCAGTGCCGGAGGGCGTAGGGGCTGATGGCCGTGTAGGGGTCGTGGTTGCCCGGGGCGATGAACACGGGGCAGGGCAGCGAGGCCAGGGCCTCCCCCAGCCGCTCCAGGGTCTCCGGGAAGACCCGCTCCCCGTCGAAGAGGTCCCCTGCCAGCAGGAGCACCTCGGCCTTCTCCTCCATCGCCAGCCGGGCCAGGCGGTCGATCAGCTCCCGGCTCTCCCGGCGGCGCTCCCGCGCCTTCTCCGTGGGCAGGCCCCCGAAGGCGCTGTCCAGATGGAAGTCCGCCGCGTGTATGATCTTAGGCATCGCAAGCCCTCCTCTCCGGCCAGACGGCGTGAAATTCCTCGCACACCACCGGCATATCCTCGGTAAAGACCAGACCGGCGGCGGCCAGCTCCTGGCGGAAAAAGGCCTCGTGGACCTGCCGCCAATGGGCCAGGGACCGGTCGCCCTCGCCCTCCCGGCGGGCGTGCTCCCGGCCCACGTCCCCATAGGGGACCACCGCCACCCGGTCCGTCAGGATCACGCACACCGCCTCGCCCCGGCTGTCCAGGATGACGCTGTACTCCCCCGCCTCCGGCAGGGGTTCCCCCTCCAGCCCGTAGAGGGGATACGCGGAGGCGGTTGCCGTCTTTATGCCCGCCAGCACCAGCCCCGCCAGCCCGTCCGGGTCCCCGCCGAAGGCCCAGGCCTCATAGTCCGCCTCCGCCGGGCCCCGGGCGGCTGTAAAGTCCCGCCACATCTGCTCTGCCGTCATCGTATCTCGATCCTTTCCACACCTGCGCACAGGCCTGTGTCGCTGTCCAGGCTGAACACGGCGCCCTGCATCTTGCAGGGGCCGTCGGGCACCTGGTAGCGCCCGGGCAGGCCGCCCAAAAACTGCTCCACGCTCTGCTCCGGCTTGATGCCCAGGACGCTCCGGATGGGGCCCGTCATGCCCAGATCGGTGATATAGCCCGTCCCCCCGGGGAACACGCATTCATCGGCGGTGGGCACGTGGGTATGGGTGCCCCACAGGGCGGAGACCCGGCCGTCCAGGTAGTAGGCCATGGCCAGCTTTTCGCTGGTGGCCTCGGCGTGGAAGTCGATCAGGGTGAACGTGGGCTTGTCCTCCCGCAGGAGTTTGTCCGCAGTAAGAAAAGGGTTGTCCGCGTTGAAGTCCAGACCGCACCGGCCAATGAGGTTCATGACCCCGATCCGGACCCGTCCGCAGTCATAGACCCCCCAGCCCTTTCCCGGGGCCCGTCCCGTATAATTGGCGGGGCGCAGCAGGTAGGGGTCCTCCTCCAGCCGGGCTGCAAGCTGGGGCTTGCCGAAGGTGTGGTTCCCTAGGGTCACTACGTCCGCCCCGGCGGCGTAGAGCCGCTCCGTCTGCTCGGAGGTGATCCCGGTGATGGCGGCGTTCTCGCCGTTGACCACCGTAAAATGGATGTCCTTCAGCCGCTTCAAGGGGCGCAGGCTTCGCTCCAGATGGGCCAGCCCCTGTTCGCCGACTACGTCGCCGACGGCCAAAATATGATAGATCATGGAAATTCCCTCCCCGGCCCCTGTTCGGTATCTCAGTGGTAGTATATCCGGGATCGGGGAAAATTGCAAGGGGGAAGTCGAGGCGAACCGGCAAGGCGAAACGGGGAAAGCCGTTCCGCCTTGCCGGTCTGGGGAGGATCAAAGCATATTCAGAATGGTCAATGCCCGGACTTTCGGAGCGCGCCGGGTTCCGTATCTGCGGGAGGCCCCGCAGGACCTATTCGATCACCCCTACCTCGGTCCCCGTATAGTACCACTTCAATATCTCCCGGTAGGTCATCCCATCCTCCGCCAGGACGTTGGCCCCATACTGGCTCATGCCGACGCCGTGCCCGTACCCGGAGACGGAGAAGGTCACCTCATCGCCGTCGAAGGCGATGGTAAAGCAGGCGCTCCGCAGGTCCAAAATAGTCCGCAGGCGGTTGCCGCCCACCTCCACTCCGCCTACCGACAGGCTGGTCACCATGCCGCCGGGCTGCTGGACGATGTTGGTGAACCAGTTGGAGGGACTGCCCTCCAGGACCGTCTCCGGCAGGGCCTCCCGCAGGAGGTCCCGAAGCTCTCCGGCGGAAAACGTGGCGGTGGAATGGTAGTTGGGCACCGTATCCTCCCCCTCCGGGGTCTCCACGCTTTGCAGATAGGGCAGGCTGGCGCTCCAGACGCTCTGGGAGTCCTGGGTGGTCCCCGCCGAGGAGGAGTGGAACACCGCCAGCACCGGCGCGCCCTCGTAGAGGACGCACTCACCGTCGGTCTCCGTGACGGCGCGGCGGATCTTTTCCTCGTACTCCGCCGCGTGCTCCCCCCAGTCCGCGGCGGCGTCCGTCTGGGACTTGTAGGCCTGACAGCAGGTGATGTCGTCGCAGGCGTCCGCCTGGGGATGGTTGGCGCTGCCCCCTCCGGCGATCTTGTGGAGGACGTAGGTCCGGGCCGCTACGGTCTGGGCCTTCAGGGCCTCCTCGTGAAAGGCCGCGGGCATCTCCGCGCGAACTACGCCCAGCAGGTAGGTCTCCATGTCCATCTGCTGGAGCTTTCCCTCCACCAGCACGTTCAGGGGCGAGGAGCGGTCGATCCCGGGCTCTTGCTCCTCCTGATCCGGGGCGGGCTCGTTATCTGGTTCGGCGGGAGGCTGGACGTCTGCCGGCGGAGGCTCGGGCTGGGGGACGGGCTCCCTGGCGGGGCCTCCCCAGAGCCAGGGCAGGAAAAAAATCAAGAAAATCAGAAGCAGCGACACCAATATCTGCTTTCCCATAGGCGCATCCTCTCCTTCTTCTCCCAACATATGCGCTGCTTGTCCAAAAAATGAATGACAAATCCATTTTTGCGTGGTATACTGGAGGACGCGATCCCAAGGAGGTTCAGAAAGGAATTTGCGCTATGAAGAACTCACTATATTTTAAAGGCCTGCGCCTGTGGGTGGAGGGGCTCCTGCTCCTGGCCCTGCGCTGGGCGCAGCTGAAAAGCGGCTTCGATCCGGAGACGGGACTGTCCCTGCGGTCGGTCCCGGGCCTCGTCCTGGCGGCGGTCCTCATCCTGCTGATCATTGCGGAGGCGGCGCTCTGCTTCCGGATGCGGCGGGGAAAGTACTCCTATGACGGCGCCTTCCGGCCGATGGAGAAGCAGGACCTCCCCATGCTGGCGGCGGGCATCCTGCTGCTGGCGGGAGGGAGCCTTTTGCTGGGCGCCGCCGGTCTGGCTGGCGGCGGGATGAGCGCGCTGGCCATTGCGGCGGCGGTGATGGGCGTTCTGGCGGCGGGAGGCCTTCTCCTGTTCGTCAAGCAGGTCAGGCGCGGGGAGGGGCGGGTCTTACCCCTGCTGCCCGCCATGGTCTTCTCGGTACTGTTCCTGCTGCTGGTCTATCTGCCGGAGGAGAGCAACCCGGTGCTGGCCCGGTACTACCTGCCGGTGCTGGCGGCGGCGGTGCTGGCCTGCGCCTTCTACCAGCTGGCGGGGTTCGCCTGCCGGGAGGCGTCCCTGCGGTGGTTCCTGTTCTTTGGGGACCTGGCGGTGCCCTTCTCCCTGGCCGCGCTGGCGGACAGCTCCGGAAACTGGGGGAAGACGCTGGCCTGCGGAGGCTGCGCCATGGTGCTGACCGTGTTCCTCGTGCTGCGCCGGGCGGAGCCCCAGCCGGAGCCCGCGGAGGAGTCCGGGAAGGATACGGAAGACGAATGATGAAGAGGACGCTGCCGGAAACGTCTCCGGCGGCGTCCTCTTCTATGTTCAGCCGACTTGCCGTATGGCGATCTGCCGGGCGTCGTCGCGGCGCAGGGCGATGACCGCGCCGCACACGGCGTAGGCCACCGGATCGCCCCAGGGGCTCTCCTGCACCGCCGCGACCTGTCCTCCGGGGACGAAGCCCAGCTCCAGCAGCCTGCGGCGCTGGGGCTCCGGCGCGGAGAGGCTGGTGACGGCGGCGCGCCGGCCTACGGCCAGACGGTCCAGGGTGCTTATATCCTCCATCAGAGGGACCTCCTTAGGAAATAGCATGATCGGTCGAAGGCGGGAACCGCGTCCCGCCGGGACTGCCACATGTCAGTCTATGCCGCGAGGGGGATCACTGTGCCAGACAGGCCAAAATACCGTCCGCGATGCCCCGGGCCAGCTTGTCCTGATACTCCGGCTGAGTCAGCAGGGCCAGCTCGGAGGGAGTGGACATGAAGCCGCATTCCACCAGGGCGGCGGGTACTTGGGCGGTACGCAGCACCGCCAGATTGGGGCGCTCCTCCATGCCGAAGTCGGCGGCCCCGGTGGCGTCCAGCATGGTCTCCCGGAGGATCTGGGCCAGCTGCCAGCCCTCGGTCCCCTGGCTGTAGGCGCAGGTGTAAACGCCCAGGGCGTCGTCGTGCTCCACGCTGGCGTTGCAGTGGACGCTGACGAACAGGTCCGCGCCCAGGGTGTTGGCCAGGCCGGAGCGGGCGTAGAGGTCCACGCTCTGGTCGATGGAGCGGGTCATCCGCACGGTCACGCCTTCCGCCTCCAGAAGGGAGGCGGTTTTGGAGGCGATGGCCAGGTTCAGGTCCTTTTCCTTGACGCCGCCGTACTCCGCGCCGTTGTGGTCTCCGCCGTGGCCGGGGTCCAGCACCACCAGGGGGGAGCCGTCGGGGGCGGCGTCCTCCGGCAGGGAGGAGATGGAGACCGTGGCGGTGGCCGGGTCCCAGGCCACCGTGCAGCCCAGGGCCTCGGCGATGGCCCGGAGGGGGACCATGGTGGTGCCGCCGGCGGATATGTAGGAGGCGGGGGCGTCCAGAGGCGATCCGTTGACGAAGATCCGGACGCCGTTCCCGGCGCCGGAGGCGGTGAGGGTGAGGACCAGCAGCAGGCCCAGGGTCAGGAGGAGGGTATATAGGCGTTTCATTGATAGATGATCCTTTCTTTTTGTTTTTCGACAAAAGGAGGGGTTTTCTTTATTTTAGCGGATGGGGGAGGGAAAGTGCAAGAGGTAAGTTATGGCAGGGGGTTCTGCGGCCCCTGCGGGGCCGCCTCCGCTCGTTTCTCGTCGATAGCCCGGGGGCTGCGCGCCCCCAGACGCCCTGCGGTTACTTTTGCCGCGCGGCAAAAGTAACCAAAAACGCGCTTAAACCTACGGTTTAAGAATCCCTTTCTCG
>ERZ808054.900-NODE-900-length-21192-cov-3.975373_pt1 | contig 21192 bp, 23 predicted proteins | sample MGYA00380201_ERZ808054 | MGnify/ENA primary metagenome ERZ808054 (study PRJEB31490, sample SAMN06133419) | mouse gut metagenome | isolation source: Z5_2 | host: mice | place: China: Chengdu | collected 2015-05 ... | reverse complement strand
CTTTACAGGAAGTCCCATGCGCTTCGCAAAATAGGCCGCAAGGATGTTGCCGAAATTGCCTGTCGGCACCACCACATTGATTTTCTCGCCCTTCTCTATCTCTCCTGCTTCTAACAGTTTGGCATAAGCATATACATAGTACACAATCTGGGGAACCAGACGGCCAATGTTAATGGAGTTTGCCGAGGAAAACCGGAACCCCTTTCCCGCAAGCTCTGCTTCCAGGTCCTTGTCCCCGAAAATTTTCTTCACGCCGGTCTGGGCGTCATCAAAATTCCCATGGATTCCTACCACATATGTATTTTTCCCCTTCTGGGTCACCATTTGCTTTTCCTGGATGGGGCTTACGCCGTTTTTGGGGTAAAAAACAATGATCCTTGTATTTTCCACGTCAGCAAAGCCTGCCAGCGCTGCCTTTCCTGTATCCCCTGAGGTTGCCGTCAGGATCACGATCTCATTGGCCACATGGTTCTTTTTCGCAGAAGTGGTCAGCAAATGAGGCAGGATGGACAATGCCATATCCTTAAACGCAATTGTCGGTCCATGGAACAATTCCAGATAATATGCCCCCTGCGCTTCCGTCATGGGCGCGATTTCCGCAGTATCAAATTTCTCATCATAGGCTTTTGCAATGCAGCCTTTTAACTCCTCTTCCGTAAAATCGGTTAAAAATAATTTCATGACTTCATAGGCAGCCTGTCCATAAGTCATTTCTGAAAGTTCTTTTAATGACTTGTCTAAAGCCGGAATATGATCCGGCACGAAAAGCCCCCCGTCTTCAGAAAGTCCTTTTAAGATTGCTTCTGAAGCCCTTACCGCTGCTGCTTTACTTCTGGTACTGCTATATAAAACTTCCATAACCGTGCTCCTTATCTTTGTTCCTTCGGGCAATGTCCTTTTAACAGTTCCCTTTGAACTAAACTCTTCCGAAATTTGCCTTTCCATTTTATCACATACGCGTAGGCTTTACAATGTTTTTTAATTGGTGTAAAATTCATGTCCGCCGTGGGAAAACAGCTTGGTGAGAGAAGCGTCAAACCACTGCATTTTTTCCGGGTCGGCATACTTCCTTGCCGCAAAATAAAGCGCCCCCTGAGAAAGATCTTCACCTTTCAGTACACGCTCTACCGCGTCAATGGTCTCCTGAGTAACCTGTACGCGGTCATAGGTACCGCTTGCTACCGGTGAAAACTGGTACACGCCGTCCCTTTGCTGCTTGACCACTTTTACCACACTGTTTGGAAACTTCGGGCTGTCCACACGATTTAAGACCACCCCTGCGACCAGCATTTTCCCTTCTTCATCCTGGTTTCCCGCCTCGGCCTGTACAATTCTGAGCAATGCTTCATAATCCTCTTCGGACAACAGATACTTGTACTCCTTTTCCATAACGGTATACCCGACTACCCGCTGCCCGGAAGCTGCTTTCTTCTGCACCCCCAGAAAATAATCCGCCTTCGGCCTCGTCTCCTGCGCCTGTTCCTCCATCTTAAGCTGAAACGCCGGCGTGGCTGCATACAGCATCAGCTGAGTCTCTTTCACGCTAAACCAGCACACACCAATCAACATATTTACCAAAAACAACTGAATGATAAATTTTTTATACATGGCAATCCTGTATCCTTTCTTTTCAATAAGTCAAAGCATGTCTGCCTGCCGCTCATTGTTATGAACTGTCACACTTATGTAACAGTTCTTTAATATTTTATACAGGAACTGCCAAAAATATTTCTAAAAATTTCTTATTTGGGATTTTTTTGTTAAAAAATTACTGTGAACAGTAACCTTTTATTTTCGGGTGTAATCTACAAAGCTGATGATATAGGCCGCTTTATTTTCCACGCCGTAAATTTCCTGATTAACAGCATATTTCCACATTTTAAACTCATATGGATAATCAGGAACCGGCTCCTGGTTTGATAAAAATATATCATATTTCACCAGCAGCTTGTCCGGAATGATCTCCGTCAGAAGCCATGATTTATTTCCATACAGAATTCCCCTGTATCCTTCGCTTTCAATTCTCTGCAAAAAGGCTTCCGCAATCTGGGTCTTCTTGTCTTTATCCAGCGTATCAATCCTGGACTCGTCATTGACGATATACTCCATATCAAAGGCAACCGGATAGCTGATCTGGTGTTCCTTAAGATTGTTGATCACAAACTCCGCTTCTGCCACTGCCTCTTCCACATTCACCGCCTGTGAAAAAAAGCTGACGCCAATCTCCAGCCCGGCCTTCTGTGCCTGGGCAATATTATTTTCAAAGGATTCATCCAGCGAGAGCAGACCGGTCTCATAACCCCTGTTTCCAAGTCTCAGCATGACGAAATCAATCCCGCTGTCACGAAGCGATTCAAAATTTACCTCGCCGCTGCTCTTCGACAGATCGACCCCCAGCCAGGAACATTTCTCACCATCCAGATAATACTCCATTTTTCCGTTGGTGATCTTCAGATTCGTCAGATCATAGGTATAAAGAGGGATATCCTCTGATATTTCCAGCCACTCTTTCGTACCATCCCTGTAGGTCACTTCCGTATGCCTTCCGTCCTCTGCCTTTTCCTCATCAGTAGGCTCATGGGAAGGCGTAGGCGTGGGTTCCGGGGTCGGCTCCTCCTCTTTTATGACCAGCGCAGAGTCCTGGTACATGTTCCAAATATCCAGATCCTCCGCCCGGAGCTTGTCCTCTTCTTCCGTCTCCGTATCCGCATCATCCGCGGCAGGCGTTTTGGCAGCTTTCGCCGCGCCGCCCTTTCCCCCTCTTCCCAGATCTCCTTCATTTGTAAAATAAACGACAAGCAGAATAAACAGGATAAATGCTCCTACCGCCAGGATCATATACCTGACAGGCACGCCTGCGCTTCTGTCCTCATCATCTCCTGATAAACGCATTTTTTCTACCTTTTCCTTTTCATCTCATTTCAAAAATTATATAATTACCATATTATACTATACATGAAAGGCAAAATGATTACAACTGAAAGATTTGACTATGGAGGCACACTATGCATATTTTTTCCAATCTTAAGCCCATCCCCCTGATGCTTCACATCATGCTGCTTTGTTTTCTTCTTGCCGGCTGCTCCCCCAGACGGGAGCCTGTAACTGCCACCGGCTTTTATTATGATACCGTGATCACCATCACTCTGTACAAAGGCGGAAATGAAGAGCTCCTGAATCAGTGCATGGAGCTTGCAGAATATTATGAGAACCTGCTCAGCGCCCAAAAAGAAGGCAGCGAGATCTGGCAGATCAACCACAGCGGCGGATCCTCCGTTACGGTATCTGATGATACGCTCTTGCTTTTATCCACTGCCCTGTCCTATGCCCGGCTGTCTGACGGCATGGTAGACCCTTCTGTAGGCGCCCTTTCCTCTCTCTGGAATTTCGGTTCCGGCAATCAGGAGATTCTTCCAGATGACGGCCAGATCCGTGATGCCCTGAAGCATGTGGATTATACCGGAATTAAGATAGACGGAAACCAGGTCAGCCTGTCCGATCCTGAGTCCCATATCGACCTTGGCTTTATTGCCAAAGGCTTTATCGGGGACCGGATGAAAGAATTCCTTTTATCGGAAGGTGTTTCATCCGCCATCATCAACCTTGGCGGCAACGTAGTCACTATAAATGAACGGCCTGACGGCACCCCTTTCCGGATCGGCATCCAAAAGCCCTTCTCTTCTGCAGGTGTTTCTGCGCTGACACTGGAGATTTCCGATACCAGCATCGTCTCTTCCGGAAACTATGAACGGTATTTCTACAAGGATGACGTATTATATCATCATATCCTGTCCACCCGGACAGGATATCCGGCGGATACCGGTCTGTCCCAGGTGACTATTGTATGCCAAAACGCTGCCGATGCAGATGCCCTCTCCACCCTGTGCTTTTTACTGGGATACGAAAAAGCAGCCGCCCTGCTGCAGGAAAATTTCCCGGATGTTCAGGCAATTTTCATAACACAGGACGGCGAAATCCTTTACCACTCTATTGAACGCTGACCTTGCCTGCCAGCACATCCAGATAATCCTCAAGATTTTTCTCCAGCAGGGCAGGCGTGTCTAACCCATAAGGGCATTTGCTTTTGCACTTTCCACAGTGGAGACAGTCCTTGATCTTCATCATCTTCTCCTGGGCTTCTTTGGTCAACTGGTTCTGGGAAGGGGATCTTCGAAGCAGCAAAGCCATCCTTGCGCAGTTGTTGATCTCTATCCCAGCCGGGCAGGGCATACAGTAACCGCAGCCTCTGCAGAAATCTCCTGCAAGCTCCTGCCTGTCTTTTTCGATCAGTTCTTTTATTTTCTCTGTCATAGAAGGCGGATTATCTATGTAAGATAAAAATTCATCCAGCTCCATCTCCCTCTGTATGCCCCAGATCGGCAATACGTTTTCAAACCGGGCGGCATGGGCATAAGCCGCCGCAGAATTGTTGATCAGACCACCGGAGAGGGCTTTCATGGCGATAAAGCCCATATCTGCCTTCCGGCAGCCTTCCACCAGCTCCTCATCCTTTTCCGTTGACAGATAACAGAAAGGAAATTGCAGCGTCTCGTAAAGCCCGCTTTCAATAGCCTCCTTCGCTATGCCAAGCCTGTGGTTGGTGATGCCGATATGGCGTATTTTTCCGGCTGCCTTGGCTTCCAGCGCCGCCTCATACAAACCGCTTCCATCCCCCGGCTTCGGGCAAAATGAAGGATTATGGAACTGATAAATATCAATATAATCGGTCCGGAGATTGGAAAGGCTTGTTTCCAGATCCTTCCTCATCCCTTCCCCGGTAGATGCCATTGATTTAGTTGCGATAAACAAGGATTCTCTGATTCCTTCAAACGCCAGTCCCAGCTTATGCTCACTGTCACTGTAACCTCTTGCAGTATCAAAAAAACGGATTCCTCCCTCATATGCCTTTTTCAAAAGATAAACTGCCGTCTCATCGTCAACCCTCTGTATGGGCAGCGCGCCGAAACCATTTTTATTTACCACGATTTCCGTGCTTCCCAGCCTCACCTGCGTATTATTCATCTATCACCGTCTCCTTTTCATTTTTATGCGGCATCAATGGGCAATAATGGATTTTCTCGGGCATTTCTCCACACACACGCCGCAGCCCTCGCATTTCTCATAATCAATCGCCGCATGGAAATCTTTTATCTCCACTGCCTGGGCGGGACAGTTCTTCTTGCAAAGCTGGCATCCGATACATCCCACCGTGCAGTCCTTCATGGTGACCGGTCCTTTATCCTCTGAGCTGCATGCCACCGTGTATTTGGCATCGTAAGGAATCAGCTCGATCAGATGCTTCGGGCACACCGCCACGCACTTACCGCATGCCTTACACTTTTCTTTATCCACCACTGCCACCTGATTGACCACATGAATGGCGTCAAAGGGACATACCTGCACACAGCTTCCAAACCCCAGACAACCATAATTACAGCTTTTTGCGCCGCCATTTGGCACAAAGGACAGCATCCGGCAGTCTTCGATCCCATGATACTCATAATCAAGAGTCACCTTGTCACAGTCTCCCTGACATTTTACAAAGGCGGTCATCCGTTCCGTTTCCCCGGCTTCCACACCCATGATCTGGGCGATGGTCTTCCCCACCGGCTCGCCGCCTACCGGACAGGCATTCACCGGTGCCTCGCCCTTGGCGATTGCCGCCGCAAGCCCGCTGCATCCCGGGAATCCGCATCCCCCGCAGTTATTTCCCGGAAGGGCTGCCAGCACAGCCTCTTCCTTCTCATCCACTTCCACTTTAAACTGAATCGCCGCCACTCCCAGAAAGAGACCGATAAACGCACCGACGCCTCCTACCACCAGAACGGCCGTTAATACTCCTGCTATACTCATCTCAAAACCTATGCCTTTCCTTCAATCTAACCTGTCTGCAGCATTTCCTGTCCATTAGAGCAAGCCCGAAAATCCGCAGAATGCAATTGCCATCAGCCCTGCCGTGACCAAAACGATGGGCATGCCCTTAAAAGATTCCGGGATGTCATTATATTCCATCTTCTCGCGGATGCCGGCAAGTATCACGATCGAGATCGTAAAGCCCACCGCTGTGGCAAAACCATTTACGATCCCAGTCAATATTCCATAATTTTTCTGCACATTGGTCAGTGCAACGCCAAGCACTGCGCAGTTGGTTGTGATCAGGGGCAGATATACGCCCAAAGCCTGATATAATGACTTCATATATTTCTTTAAAAACATTTCCACGAACTGCACCAGTGCGGCAATCACAAGGATAAACACGATGGTCTGCAGATAGGTCAGGTCAAAAGGAAGCAGAATATATTTATAAATTGCACCTGCCACCGCTGAAGCCAGCGTGATAACGAAAATGACTGCCGTTCCCATCCCTGCCGCCGTTCCGGTCTTTTTGGATACCCCGAGGAATGGGCAAAGCCCAAGGAACTGGCTCAGCACTACATTACTCACCAGCGAGGACGAAATCAAGATAATCAAAAGATCCTTAACCATTTGCATTTTCCTCCTTCTTTTCCGCCTTATCATCATAAATACGTCTGCTGCAGCCCATATCGGCACAATTCATGCAATCGGAATTGCAGCCTGACTGTATCCTGGACATATCTTTGCCCTTCTTCTCTCCCGCAATCTTTACCTTATTTTGGATTGCAGTAAGCGCTGCAAGGACGAAGAATGCCCCCGGTGCCAAAACAAAAATGCTGCAGGGAACATAACTCTCCGGCATAACAGAAAGTCCAAACACCTCCCCGGCGCCCAAAAGCTCCCTGACTGCCCCGATGATCGTAAGCGCCATGGTAAAGCCAAGTCCCATGCCGATTCCGTCAAACAAGGACTCTGCCGGTCCGTTTTTGGATGCATACGCCTCCGCACGGCCCAAAATGATACAGTTTACCACGATCAGCGGTATGTATAGTCCAAGAGAAGAATACAAAAAAGGAATATATGCTTTTAACAGCAGCTCTGCTACCGTCACAAAGGACGCAATAATTACAATAAATGCCGGAATCCTTACCTTATCCGGGATGATCCCCCGCAGCAGCGAAATGAATAAATTGCTCAGCGCCAGGACAACCATGGTGGTAAGACCCATGCCAAGTCCGTTGATCGCCGACGTGGTAACTGCCAGGGTCGGGCACATGCCCAGCATCAGCACAAAAGTCGGATTTTCCTTAAGGATGCCGTTTATGAGCCTTTCTGATATACTATTCTGCTTCATAGCTGCCACCTCCTAGCTGCGCCTGAAAATAATACAATCCGCCGTTTACCGCATTGGTAACGGCATTGGTGGTGATCGTCGCGCCACTGATCGCATCGATCTGGCTGTCTGATACAGCCCCCTGCTTCGTGTAAGTAAAGGAAGGAACCTTTTTATTTGCAAACTGGGGCTTTAAAACACTTTCCGCCTTCATCCCAAGCCCGGCTGTCTCTGAAATATCCAATATGGAAATACCGTTCAAGGTCCCATCTAAAGAAATCCCCATGGTAAATGTGATATCCCCGCCGTATCCCTCATGGCTGGTAACGGTAAGCACATAGCCAAGAAGGCTTTGATCCTTATCCAGCGCCTTTAGCAGATTTACCAGCTCTACCGCTTCGAAGCCTGCCTCATTCCATGTATCTTCCCAGGTCTCATCTTCCGACCAGACCAGCTCCGTCTCCTGAAAATCATCCGCTGCCGGAAACACTTCCCCATAAGCTTCCCTGGCAGCTTTTTCCTCCGCAATGGCAATGGGCTCTTTGGTGATCTGATAAACAAATCCAAGCGCCAGTCCGGCTGCCAGCGTGATCACTAAAAGGACGGCAGCATCTTTTAACATATTTTTCATGCCCTTCTCCCTCCTTTTCCAAATGCAACAGGCATGGTCACCTTCTCAATCAGAGGAACCAGCAGGTTGCCCAAGATAATGGCATAGGATACTCCCTCTGCGGAAGGTCCGAAAATACGGAAAATGCCCGTAAGGATCCCCAGCAGGATTCCATATAAGTACTGTCCCTTTGATGTAACCGGCCTGGTCACATAATCCGTTGCCATAAAAAAAGCTCCCAGCATCAATCCGCCGCCTGCTAAATGCGCACTGATAAATGCCGGATCAAGGCCGTGCCCGCCAAACAAAATCAGAAATGCCACAAAGCTGAGAATATAACTGCCCGGTACCTTCAGGTCTATAATTCCTAAAAGGATCAGAAAGCATGCCCCGACCACAATGGCGATCATGGAAGTTTCGCCGATGGTTCCGCCGGTTTTTCCGACCACCATATTCAATATATTTACACTCTCTCCTGCCTTCAAGCCAGCCAGCGGCGTTGCCCCTGAATAGGCGTCACAGTCAAAATTGCACATAATGGAGGTATAGGAAATAAGCAAAAAGCACCTTGCCCCCAGCGCCGGGTTCATAAAATTCTGCCCCAGCCCGCCAAAAAGCATTTTCACTACGAGGATCGCAAAAACACCGCCAACCACGCCAATCCACCATGGCGCTGCCGGAGGAAGGTTTAATGCAAGCAAAAGCCCTGTCACCACCGCGGAAAAATCGCCTATGGTCACCTTCTTATGCATAGCCACTTCAAAAATAAGTTCCGTCAGCACTGTAGTCATTACAGTGACCACTATTAAAATCAGTGCGCCTGCCCCAAAATTATAAATACCAAAGCCTGCCGCCGGGAGCAGCGCGATCACTACGGCAAGCATGATATTTGCCGTGGTGACCTTTGATCTTATATGGGGATTGGATGACACTTTCATCAAATCGCTCATGAATATTTCCTCCTACTTTTTCTTCTTTGCAAGCTGCATCTTCCGCATGGATTTGATCACCTGGGTCAATGGACGTTTCGCCGGACAAATATAACTGCAGCAGCCGCATTCGCAGCATTCCATGCCGTTGTTTTTCACAAAAGCTTCTTCGTCATAATGCTCCGCATAATCCGCCAGCTTTCTGGGGACTACCCTGCCCGGGCATACCTCCACGCACTTTCCACAGTTGATACAGGCACTGGGCTCCATGGCTGCCACCTCATCTTTGGTCATACAAAGAAGCGCGGAAGAGGCTTTCGTGATTGGCACATCCAGATCAAAAATTCCAAATCCCATCATTGGTCCGCCGGAGATGATCTTCTCAGGCTGCTCTTTAAAGCCGCCTGCCTCCTCCACCAGCTCATGGTAATTGGTTCCGATCCTGACCTTAAAATTCCGGGGATCTGCAATGGCATCCCCCGTCACCGTCACGATACGGTACATCAAAGGCTTTCCTTCCATGACTGCATGGTAAATTGCGATCACCGTGTCTACATTGTTCACCACACAGCCTGCATCTGCAGGCAGCATGGAGGAATTGATGGCACGCCCTGTTACGGCATAAATGAGCTGCCGTTCAGCCCCCTGGGGGTATTTCGTCTTTAATGCCTTGACAGCGATCTTGTTCTCGTCTTTGGTAAGATGGCGAAGGCGGGTAACACAATCCGGCTTATTATCCTCCACTGCCAAAATACCCCTTGCATTCTTAAACAAACTCAAGATCACTTTCAAACCGCCAATCAGATACTCCGGCTCCTCCATCATTTTTCTATAATCGGAAGTAAGATAGGGTTCGCATTCTGCGCAGTTTACGATCACATACTGAATCTTGTCCGGTTCTTTCGGAGAAAGCTTTACTGCTGTCGGGAATCCGGCACCGCCCATTCCCACGATCCCAGCCTCCCGGATCATCTCGATCTTTTCTTCTCTGCTAAGCTCCTCAAGCGGTTTAACAGGCTGCCACTCCACCTCTTCATATAAACCGTCATTTTCAATTACAATGCTCATCACATTGTCACCAGTTACCACACGCCTTGGCTCTATTGCCTTTACCGTACCGGAAACTGCTGCATAGATAGGCGCCGAAACAAAACCGCCTGCCTCCGCTATCTTCTGCCCGGTCAAAACATGATCGCCCTTTTTTACAACAGGCTGTGCCGGTGCCCCGATATGCTGTGACAGCGGATATACCAGATCCCCTTTAGGAAGAATCTCCTTTATCGGCTTACTTTTGGAAAGCTCTTTTCCATCATACGGATGTATACCCCCCGTAAACGTTAACCTCGCCATCGTCCAACCCTTCTTTCTGTAGAATTCTTCATCATGGATACAATCCATTCTTTTTAAATATACTATTTTTTTGTCGAAAATACTACTGTAATTTTCAAAAATATGCTACACTATTACTATTCACCAGAGAAAGGCATCGTTATCATTATGAAAACAGAAGAGATCATACTTGGAAATTTTAAATTACAATATCCCCTGGAACGGCTTGCCCCTTTAGACCGGATTTTGTTTCTGGATATCGAAACTACCGGCTTTCTTGCGTCAAGCTCCGTCCTTTACCTGATCGGCTGTGCATTTTACTCGGAAGGCAACTGGGTCATCCGGCAGTGGTTTGCCCAGACACCCGACGATGAGCCTGAGCTGCTGCGGTCATTTTTTAAATTTGCATCACGCTACAGCTATCTGGTCCATTACAATGGCAATACCTTCGACCTTCCCTTTTTAAGGCATAAGGCAAGCCAGCATGGCATCCCGTGCGGCTTTGAACGGATGGAGGGTCTGGATATTTACCGCCGCATTTCCCCATACAAGAATTTTTTAAAGCTTCCCGACTGCAAGCTGAAATCCGTAGAAGCATTTCTTGGCATTTCGCGGGAAGACGGCTATACAGGCAGCGAACTGATACAGGTATACCGGGATTACACCACTTCACACGATTACAATCTTTACCATACATTGCTGCTTCACAACTCAGATGACATGAAGGGTATGCTGGAGATCCTTCCGGTTTTATCCTACTATGACCTTTTTAACAGCACCGTCAAGGCACGTAAGGTTCAGGCAAATTATTACGACGACATCCACGGCGTTCCACGGAAAGAACTGATTTTAAATCTGGTATTTACCTCTCCCCTCCCCATGGCTGTCAGCTTTATGGGAAAAGGCTGCCATTTCAGGGGCGAAGGGTACGAAGGTGTTCTGATCGTTCCGATCTACGAAGAGGAACTGAAATATTTTTATGCCAACTACAAGAATTACTATTACCTTCCCACCGAGGATATGGCGATCCATAAGTCAATCGCATCTTTTGTTGATAAGGACTACCGCCAGCAGGCCACAGCGTCAAATTGCTATACCAGAAAGCTGTCCCTTTATCTCCCTCAGTGGGCAACACTGGTGGAACCGTTTTTCAAGCGGGAATACAAGAGCAAAGAATTATTTTTCGAATTGACTGATGAGATCAAGAAAAACCGGGAACTTTTTTCAAGGTATGCAGCCCATGTGTTAAATGCCATGGCCATGCAGGATTAAAAGTTTGAGCATAAAGAAACGTCGCTTCACAGCGACGTTTTTTAACATTTTGCAGGCCGTTCATAGTAATAAGAACTTTTTCGCACAAATCCAATTTCTTTATGGTTGATAATCTGCTCCGCAGCACCGGTAAAAAATATTCCCCCCGGCACCAGCGAATGATAAAACTTCCTGTATATTTCGTCCTTTGCTTTCTCCGTAAAATAGATTAAAACATTACGGCACACGATCATATGATAATCCTGCGGATAATTTTCCTCAAGCAGATTATGCTTCCTGAACTCCACCCGTTTCTTGATCTCCTCCGAAATCTTATAGGATGAACCAACCGGGATAAAAAATCTTTTCTTTAAATCATCCGGAACCGCCGCAATGCTCTTTTCACTATAGATGCCCATCTTCGCTTTCGCAATGACCTGCTTGTCCAAATCCGTTGCCACTATATGGATCATCCCCAGCGGGATATACCTGGACAACGCCATTACCAGCGAATACGGTTCGTCTCCTGTAGAACACGCAGCACTCCAAATCTTTAAATTTTTCCCAAATTTAGCGATCAGCTCCGGAATAATCTTCTTATCCATCATCTGCCATTGCTCCGAATCCCTGTAAAATTCGGATACATTAATGGTCAGATAATTAATAAATTCATCAAAGCGAACCCAGTCTGTCTTAAGCACCTGCACGTAAGCCTCATAGCCCTCAATGCCATGCCGCATGATCAGCGAATCTATCCGCCGCTTCATCTGCTGCTCTTTGTAAGCATTCAGGTCAATTCCTGTCAGCTTAAAGACAGCGCCTTTGAACCAATTATAATCATAAGCCATATTCAGTCCGCCTTGATCTCGACTTTATTCTTCAGCCTTTCCGGATTCTTCTGATGAGATTACCGCATCAATATCCACAGATACTACATCAGCATCCTCCTTGGCTTCTTCCTTTTCAGTTTCAGGCTCCGGAGACTGCAAAGCCTTTATGCTCAGGCTGATCTTCTTGTCTTCACTGTTAAAGTCAACAACCTTAGCCGTAACCTCTTCACCAGTTTTCAACACATCTGAAGGCTTTTCAATGTGCTCCTTGGAAATCTGTGAAACATGGAGCAGCGCGTCAACCCCCGGCTCCAGCTCAATAAACGCGCCGAAATCAGTCATTCTTGCTACCCTTCCGGTAACCACATTGCCCACTCCGTACTTGGACTGCGCATCCTTCCAGGGATTGGCATCCTCGAATTTAAGGCTCAGCGCAATCTTCGTGCCGGAAATATCCTTGATAAATGCCTTAACCTGGTCGCCTACCTTAAACACCTTTCTGGGATTCTCCACTCTTCCCCAGGACATTTCAGAAATATGGAGCAGTCCGTCCGCCCCTCCGATATCAATAAATGCGCCAAAATCCGTAACATTCTTGACAACACCTTCAACCACATCACCTACATTAATGCTTTCCAAAAGCTTCTTCTGCATTTCTGCCTTTTCTGCAACAAGAAGCTGCTTGCGGTCGCCAATATACCTTCTTCTCTTAGGATTATATTCACTGATCACAAACTGGATCTCCTGACCTGCATACTTGGTCAGATCCTTCTCATACATATCAGAAACAAGGCTTGCAGGAATGAAGATCCTCACCTCATCCATGATCACGCTTAAGCCCCCGTCAAGCACCTGTGTAACCTTGGCAGTGAGAACTTCCTTGTTATTAAAGGCCTCTTCGATTCTCTTGTTTCCACGGTCGGCAGCCAGTCTCTTGTATGTTAAGATAACTTGTCCTTCGCCGTCGTTTACTTTAAGGACTTTAACTTCCATAGTATCGCCCGGCTTCACTACGGTTGTAAGATCTACATTCGGCTCATTGGTATATTCGTTTTTCGTTAAAATACCATCAGATTTGTAGCCGATGTTAAGGATGATCTCTTCAGGCTTAACATCAATGACCGTACCCTCAACTACCTCTCCTGTATGTATTGTCTTTAATGATTCTTCCAACATTTGTTCAAAAGTTAATTCTGACATAATTTTGAACCTCCTCGATAATATTGTTTGGGGTGGAAGCCCCCGCAGTAATACCCACCAGAGCAGCAGTTTTAGGCAGTTCTAAATGCAAATCTTCCAGCGTCTGTATAAAGTATGTAGCTGCACATTTTTCACGACATATCCCATAGAGTTTCTGCGTGTTAGAGCTGTGCCTGCCACCTATTACTATCATCGCGTCAACCTTCGCTGCAATTTCACCAGCTTCCTTCTGTCGTTCCTCTGTTGCATTACAGATAGTATTTACAACATTAACATTGTAACCTTTTTTTTGAAAAATTTCAACTAATTCTTGAAATTTGTTGTAGTTAAATGTCGTCTGCGATACAATGCACAGATTTCGGGACCTATCTTCCCTGAAATTTTCAGCTTCCATGCCGGATTCAACCACCGTTGCCGGTGTATGGGACCATCCCATGATCCCCTCCACTTCCGGGTGCCCCGCATTCCCGATAATGACAATCTTTTTCCCGTCAGAGCTTTCCTTCTCCACGATCTTATGGATCCGTTTCACGAATGGGCAAGTCATGTCAATACATTCCAGATCGTTCCTTTCGATCAGCTCATAAATCCTTTTAGGCACCCCGTGGGAGCGGATGACCACTGTTCCCTCCTTCATCTGTCCCAGTTCTTCTTCTCCGGCAATAACCCTTACACCTCTTTTTTCCAGGTCCTTCACAACTTCCTCATTATGGATGATCGGTCCGTAGGTGTAAATTTTTCTTCCTTCCCCAAGCTTCTCGTACACCTTTTCCACTGCACGCTTTACGCCAAAACAAAACCCTGCGCTTTGTGCCAGCAATACTTCCATAAATAATATCCTTCCTTTTCTTCCTGTGTCCTCACGGCTTATGAATCCTGCTCAAATCCAGTATTCTTTCCACCACTTCCTGGATAGTCATATAAGAGGAATCCACCAAAACTGCATCCTCCGCCTGCTTCAGCGGCGAGATCTCCCTGTTCATGTCCTGCTCGTCCCTCTTGGCGATGTCCTCGGCAATCTGCTTTAAATCACAGTCTGTATTCCTGGCAAGCAGCTCTTCATATCTTCTTTTCGCCCTTACCTCCACACTGGCAGTCAGATAAATCTTCACATCCGCATCCGGCAACACACAGGTTCCGATATCCCTGCCGTCCATCACCACGTCGCTGGTCCTTGCCAGCTCCTTCTGGAGCTGCGTAAGGCGCTGCCGCACCAGCGGATGCTTACTGCTCATGGATGCCATCTGGCTTACCTCCGGGGTGCGGATCATGCCGTTGACATTTTCTCCGTTTAAAAGCACGATCTGCTCCCCCTTTTCATAGCGGATCGTAATATCTGCACCCTCGCACGCTCTTCCGATTGCCTCCCCGTCCTCTCCCGGTATTCCCTTTTGCAAAAGATAATACGCCATTGCCCGGTACATGGCGCCGGTGTCCACATAGATAAATCCTTTTTCTTTTGCCACCCTTTTGGCGATGGTACTCTTTCCGGCTCCTGCCGGTCCATCGATTGCTATCTGAAAACTCATTAACTCATTCTCCTTTTCCTGCGCTGATGCCTGCCAGTGCGCCGGTAGACCAAGCCACCTGAAGATTAAACCCTCCGGTCAGGGCGTCCACGTCCAAAACCTCCCCGGCAAAATAAAGACCTTTCACCAACTTGGATTCCATGGTAGAGGGATTGATCTCTTTTACATTTACACCGCCCTGCGTAATAACTGCTTCCGAAAAGCCTCTGGTTCCGGTAACCGTCATGCCAAGCCCTTTCAGCAGACCGACCAGTTTGCTTCTCTCCTGCCGGGTAATCTCATGGATCTTCTTCTCCGGCGCGATTTCCGACAAACCTACCATAACCGGCACCATTTTCGCAGGCAAAAGCCCGTCCAGCGCATTTTTAAACTGTTTATTTTTATTTTCTTCAAAATCCCGGAGAAGCCGCCTGTCCAACTGCTCCTTCGACAAAGCAGGCTTTAGGTCGATGGTAAGCCTTGCTTCGGCATTTTCACATTTCTTTGCGTAATAACTGCTGGCGCTTAAGACCAGCGGACCACTGACTCCGAAATGGGTAAAAAGCATTTCCCCAAAACCTTCATATATTTTCTTTTTCTCCTTTTGAAGGATGACGGAAACATTTTTAAGCGATAATCCCTGAAGCTGCCTGCACCACTCTTCCTTCACTGTAAAGGGTACCAGCGCCGGACGAAGCTCTTTCACCCTGTGCCCTGTTTCCAACGCAAAACGGTATCCGTCACCGGAAGAGCCGGTGGCTTCATAGGATTTCCCTCCGGTAGCAACGATCACTGCATCCGCTAAAAGCTCTTTTCCGTTTTCCAGCCTTACGCCCCTGATCTTAGTCATGCCATTCTCATCCCGGCGGGTCAGCAGTCTTTTCGCCGTTGTCTGCAGCAGTACTTTTACCTGCTTTCTTTCCATCAGTCTGTTCAGGGCAGCGATCACATCCGACGAGTGGTCTGATACCGGAAAAATCCGCTCTCCCCGCTCCCGCTTCAATTTCAGCCCTGCCTGCTCAAAAAATGCCATTACGCTTTGACTGTCCATTTGATTAAAAGCACTGTATAAAAATTTCCCATTATTGATAATATGGTCAAAAAAATCCTCAGGCGCACAGGCATTGGTCAGATTACATCTGCCTTTTCCCGTAATATAAATTTTCTTTCCGGTTTTTTCATTCTTTTCAAGCACTGTGACATCCCCGCCGGCGTCAGCCGCCTGAACGGCTGCCATCATTCCCGCAGCGCCGCCGCCTATCACAAGCACTTTCTTTTTTCCATTTAGGGAGTTCATAATATCTGCACTCATTGCTCTTCTTTCTTCATTAAAGGATAATTCAACATAGGTTCCTCATCGATGAAATTGATCTCATCATTCAAATAAACCTGATAATTATTCCATACATCTTCCAAAACTTCCAGATTGTTCTTGACTACCTCCGGCTGCTTTAAGCATAACGCCACTACCAGCGCATTGATCAGGCTGAGCGGCGCCACCAGCGAATCCACGATAGAAACCATGTCGCTTCTCGCCAGCAGATTGCAGGAAGAATACAAATTCATCGGTGAATGGATGCTGTCCGTAATTGTTATCACCTTTGCGTTCCTGTCATTGGCAAACTCCATCGCCTTCAGCGTCCTCATGGAATACCTTGGGAAGCTGATCCCGATGATCGCATCTTTTTCACCGATCCGGATCATCTGCTCAAACATTTCCGTAACACTGGTCGTCTTTAAAAGCACGATATTTCCCCGGATCATATTTAAGTAAAAATGCAGGAAATCTGCCAGAGGCTCACAGCTCCTGACACCCACCAGGTAAATGGTATCCGCTTCCAAAATAATGTCCACAGCCGCCTCAAAGGCTGCTGCATCAAGACTGACAAGCGTATCCTGTATCTTTTCAATATCTGCATGCAAAACAGAACTCAGTATCTCCGACTGCGTGCTTTTTCCATATTTCGTGCCAATCTTCTGCACTGTATTTAACTTGTTTTTTACCCACCTTTCCAATTCCTGTTGAAATTCCGGGTAACCTTCATAACCGAGGCCTGCTGCAAAACGGATCACTGTAGACTCGCTGACCCCTACTGTCTCTCCCAGCTTTGCCGCCGTCATAAAAACAGCCTGCTCATAATGATCGGAAATATAGGAAGCAACTGCTTTATGCCCTTTGCTCATCTTAATGAATTTTTCATTCATCCGGGTTATGATATCATATTCCTTTTGTTCCATTCCAACCTCTCTAACTTCCACTTCCTATTTAAGCGCATGATAAGAATCCTTCAGCAGCTCTATGGTCTCCTTCTCCGAAAGATCATAATCCCCTGTTAAGGACATGCAGGCAGCGCCATGGATAAAAATCCACATTTTCATAAATAATTCACTTGCATTGCGGCAGCCCTGGCCTGCTGCAGCCTGAATTTCCTTGCTCACATTGCCGCCGCTGCCGTTTATCAGATCATACAGGCTCCTGCCAAAACGATTTTGTGACAAAAAGATAAACTGGAACAGCTTCTTATGTTCGCCCGCAAATCTAATGTACGCATATCCCAGGTTTACAAACGGCGTCACCGTCTGCCTTGGAATCTGGGCATAATAATTATGAAAGAATTCACATGCTTTACCGAAAAGCTCTTCGATCAGCTCATCCATATTTTTGTATACCCGGAAAATGGGCTGCGTGGAACAGCTTGCTTTGGCTGCCAGTTTCCGGGCAGTTACCTGCTCGATTCCTTCCTCCTGCAAAATCTCGAAAGCGGCATTCATGATATCCTGTTTGGTTATAGTTTCTTTCCTTGCCATGACCTTCATCCCCTTCTTAGTATAACATATGTTATTATTTTACAATAAGAAGAGAGGGCTTGTCAATCCCTCTCTGCACTTATATTTCTTGTGTTGTTATAGGTACTCCTGCCAAAAACTGCAGCAGGCTAAGCGAAGCCCTCATATTGGTTATTCGTTTTTCCTGTGCCAGATATTCCGCAGTCAGATCAGCAAAGCACAGCTTTAACACATTTTGTTTGTAAAAAATGATATCATTCTCCTCTATTTCTGCAATCCCGCTCATGTCCTTTCCCAAATTCAACGCACGTTCATTCAGCTTGTCCAGCATATCGTTAATCTGCTTCAACTCCTCATTCAATTTTCTTTCGAATATTTCTTCCAACACTGACAGCATTTCATAATCTATCATGTTCTCATCCTCCAGACAGTTCCATTTACCCCTGCGCCTCTTCCGACTGTCCATCTTTACCATTGATTACTTTACTTAAGCGGTAGATTTCGTTAGAAAGTCTGTCTATTCGCTCTTTCTGCTCCAGATACCTTGCTGATGTATCAGCGTAACACTGCTCTATCGAATCCTGCCTGTGCATTATCTGATTTCCCGCCTGCACGATATCTTACAAAACTCCCGGCACACGCTTTATTTAACCTGTACCGGGAGTTTTCAACTTTTTCTATTATGTTGCGTGTAAAAGAACGCTGTGGTTCTGGACCGTCTTGACCAAACCATTTACCTCTATAGCCATTTTTTCAATCAATTCATTATTCTGCACATATCTCCTGTACGTATCAAGGTAACACCCCTCTATCGTATTAAGCCTAGGTATCACATTATTTTCCAGCTTATCGATCTTGATTTCCTTTACATCCGCTTCTAACTTCTTCACAGATGTTTTCAATTCTTTCATTGAAGTTTCCAAGGCAGATGTGCGTCTGTCCAATTTCTTCACCGATACCTTTACTTCTTTCATTGAAGTTTCCAAGGCAGATGTGCGTCTGTCTAATTTCTTCACTGATGTCTTCAATTCTTTCATCGATATTTCCAGCCTGTCCAGCTTACAATTAACCGGCTTTAGCTTCTCATCGAACTTCCTGTCCAACTTCTCATCCAGTTTCCTGTCCAGCAATTCCTCCATTGCCATCAACATTTCTTTGTCTACCATATTTTCATCCTCCTGATTGTGGATAGGGCGAAATCTGCCTTTTCGCCTATCTATGCTATTGTTTGTTTGCATGAATCTTTGGCGAAAAGCCGAGATATCGGATAACCGATCCTACGCACAGAATTGCAGAACTTTCATGTGTGTGATTTGATTCATGTATGTACTATAACACAAATATTTTATAATTGCAAGAGAAATTTGAGAAACAGGAAAAATATTAATGCTTGAGAAAATATCCTCCAGCATTTATTATATAAATATTGATATTGTTTGCTATAAGAAATATTTGGAGTTACTATATGTTAACTGCACTAGCTAAAAAAAATGTATTATTCATAACAACAAAGAATCTGGATTATATCCGAAATACACAGGAAATTGCCCTCATTAAAAAAGAAGCAGCTTCCCACACCATCATCGGCTCAAACAACAGATACTATTTTATACGTTTGTTATCTGTTTATTTTTCACTTATTAAAATATCAACAGTTCAATTTGATACCGTTTTTATTGGCTTTGCCCCTCAATTAATATTGCCTTTGTTCAGACATAAATTCAGGCACAATTACATAGTCATTGATTTCTTTATTTCACTATTTGATACATTCTGTGAAGACCGCCAATTGTTCCGTTCCCGCAGCATACCCGGACGGTTCCTGCATCGTCTGGATCAAATCACGCTGCGTCAGGCTGATCTGGTCATTTGTGATACCATTTCTCACGGAGCATACTTCACGAGCGAATTTGGCATCTCGCCCGACCGTCTTCATCCGCTATATCTTCAAGCCGATGCAGCGATATATCATCCGCAAATTGTCGAAAAACCTGCGCGGCTTAAAGATAAATATGTAGTTCTTTATTTTGGCAGCATTCTGCCGTTACAGGGAATTGACATTGTACTTCAGGCTATTACCCTGCTTGAAAAAGAAGAAAATATTTTCTTTTACTTTATCGGACCTGTCAAAGAAAAAACTCGATCATCTCTTTGTCCGTATGCAAAGAACGTTAAATTCATCAACTGGCTTTCCCAGGAACAGCTTGCCCAATATATCAGCCAGGCAGACCTGTGTCTGGCTGGTCATTTCAATACCAATATTGCAAAAGCCAAGCGGACAATTCCCGGTAAAGCTTACATCTATCAGGCAATGAAAAAGCCCATGATCCTTGGGGATAATCCTGCTAACCATGAGCTGTTTCATCCTGATCCTTTTCATGTTTTCGTAGAAATGGGAAATCCCAATGCGCTTGCTGACACGATACTTGCTTTATCCAAAGATTAATATTGTCTCAGGATGCTTTGTGCCAAATGTAGTAAATATATACCCGGACCAAATCTGCATCTTCCCATGCAAATCATCACCTTAAGCTTCCATTCAGCATTTTTTAATTTCACGTTACAAAACGCTGTTTTGTAAGGCTCTGTTTCCAATACTTCTTTCAAATACCTTATTTTATCTCCAAGACTGTTTTTGTTCTGCACATTAAAAAAACTCAGTCTGCAACAAATACTGAAAGACTTGATTATCCTGCAATAATATGCCTGGATAAAATCATCCTTCTCCCTCGGCTTCCATCCGTCACCTTCAAATGCTTTGTTCATATAACCATTCAAATATTTCCAGACCTTCTGATCCTGTTCTGTTCTGTCTGCTTTATAACTATTCGTAATTGAATCTGTAACCAGACGATAATGATAAATCCTGTCCTTAAAATAAGATACCTTCTTTGCAGCGCCAAATGCTTCTAGATTAAATACCATGTCATCCAGCACTTTCAGCTCCTGCGGAAAGCGAATCCTGCTCTCTACTAAAAACTTTCTTCTGTATATTTTATCCCATGGGGCTGCCAAAGGAGCCTTCGTTCCCATTCCGGCACTTGGAAAATATAGCACGCCTCTTTGCAGCCTCCTGATTTCTGATTTACAGCCCCATACTTTTTGCTCATCAAAATGCTCCCAGCCACATTCTCTATATCCAATATTTTTCCATGCATCAAATAAGATGATATCGCTGTTCGGACATTGTGCGCACCTTTTCAACAGTTGACCGATTGCTCCTTCCGCAATCCAGTCATCAGAATCAACAAAATACAGCCATTCCCCACTTGCCAGATACATGCCTGTATTTCTGGCAGCAGCAACTCCGGAATTTTTCTGATGTATTACCTGCAAAAAAGAATACTCCTCTGCATAGGAATCTGCAATCTTTCCCGAAAGATCCAGAGCGCCATCATCAATTACCAAAACCTCTGTCTTTTCCACTCCGTCCTCTGCAATCACGCTATCAAGACACTTCCTTAAATACTTTTCTACATTATAAACTGGTATAATAATGGAAATCTGTGGTTTCATTTGATTTCTCTCTCCTTGCCGGTGGAAAAACTGTTCGTGATTT
>ERZ808054.899-NODE-899-length-21200-cov-6.097335_pt1 | contig 21200 bp, 18 predicted proteins | sample MGYA00380201_ERZ808054 | MGnify/ENA primary metagenome ERZ808054 (study PRJEB31490, sample SAMN06133419) | mouse gut metagenome | isolation source: Z5_2 | host: mice | place: China: Chengdu | collected 2015-05 ... | reverse complement strand
GTGACTAAACTATAACACAAAGGCAGTATCTCTGCTTTTTAAATATTCAGTTGTAACACATGTATTGTAATCCTACACTCATATCTCCGCCGTTCCGCAATGAATCTTGTAAGATAAATGAAACCATGTTAGTATATTACTGACAGATATAAGAGTTTTTTAGGTTATAAGTCACATAAAAACAAGACGGATAATAAAAAATAAAAAAGACGGCAGGCGTAGGTTCGGAGGTGGGAAAAGCACACATGGGAGCCAATAAAATAGCAGGAAGAATACTTTCCGATGATATAAAGTTAAAAATAAAAAAGTTATTGGCTGTGAAGCAGAACCGCAGAATGCTGCAGTGGAAAAAGCAGACCGAACCATATTGCAGAAATCTATATCCCGGTGGCATCAATCTGATCGGGGATATCAGTGCTGAGACCGGACTGGGCCAAAGTGTAAGAATACTGGCCTCTATTATGGAAAAAAGCGGCATTCCTTTTTGTGTGAAGCAGATCAATTCCCATGGAACGCTGACGCATAATGATGAAGCGTGGGCAAAAAAGGTAGAGGCTAGCGTAAAATATGCGGTGAACCTCATCCATATTATCCCCGGGACATGGGCGAAAGATTATTGCGGACTGGAAAAAGAAGTATTGGATAAAAGATATAATATCGCTTATTGGCTGTGGGAATTGGAGGAATTTCCCGATTATTGGCTGCCCTGCATTCAGACGGTGGACGAAATATGGACTCCTTCGGAATTTATCAGCAATGCGCTTAGGAAAAAGACGAAAAAACCGGTGGTGACGGTTCCTTATGCTATTGATATGGAAAATAGGAAGGAAAGAGGAAAAGAAACGGATATAGAAGGATATTTTCAAAGGAAATATTTCGGCTTGCCAGAAGAAAAGTTTCTCTTTTTAACTATGTATGATTTTATCAGCGTGAGCGAAAGAAAAAATCCACAGGCGGTTATTGAAGCGTATGTCCGTGCTTTTCCAAAGGAGAAAAAAGACGCGGGCCTTGTAATTAAAGTGAACCATGTGGAAGAAAAAAAGCTGGCGCAGTTAAAGGAGCGGCTGAAGGAATATCAAAATATATATTTTATTACGGAAAATATGACGAGAAAAGAGGTGGATTCCCTTATGAATGCTGCCGATGTGTTAGTTTCTCTTCACCGTTCCGAAGGATTCGGCTTGCCGGTGGCAGAGGCAATGGCTTTGGGGAAACCTGTGATTTCCACGAATTGGTCGGCGACGGCAGAGTTTACGGATGAGGAATGCGCTTGTCCGGTGGATTATAAATTAGTGCAAATCAGGAAGACAGCAGGGCCTTATGAAAAAGGGAACTATTGGGCGGAAGCCGATGTGGAACATGCGGCACAATATATGAGGCGACTGTGGGAGGATAGGGAATACGCGCATAGAATAGGCACTAATGCGAAAAATTATATGGACAGGCATTTGACGTATGAATATGCGGCAGACATAATCAAAGACAGGTTAAAGGCGATCAATGGGCAGGGAAAATAAGAAGAAAAAAAGAATAGCGTTTATCAATCAGCGTTACGGCAGGGAAGTAAACGGAGGATCCGAATCGTACACGATGCAGATGGCGCAGCATTTGAAAGCTGAATATGAAGTGGAAGTGCTGACTTCCAAAGCGCTCACTTATGATAAATGGGAAGACTATTATGAAGCGGATATAGAGGAAATCGATGGAATCAAGGTACGGCGGTTCGGTGTCAGAAAAAAGAGAAACAGATATGTGCAACGACTGCTTAAGATATTGATTACCAGATTGGGATGCGGCAGTCTGGCGATGACAGCTTTGTGGAATAAAGTGTTAGGACCCTATGTTCCCGATCTGGTAGATTATATCGGAACGCACAGGGATGAGTATGATGTATTTATTTTTGTCACTTATATGTATTATCCTGCCGTATTCGGAATGGAAAAAGTAAGGGATAAGGCAGTTTTTGTGCCTACTGCCCATGATGAGTACAATATTTATTTTAAAGTCTATGAAAAAATGTTTCATATGCCCCAAAAGATAGTCTATCTGACCGAAGAGGAAAGAGCATTTGTCGAAGGGCAGTTCCACAATGAAAAAATAGAGCATAAGGTGATTGGCATCGGCATAGATCTGCCGGAATGCGTGGATACGGAGCGGTTTCGAAAGAAATATGGAATAGAAGGGGACTATATCATATATGCGGGAAGAGTGGACGAAGAGAAGGGCTGCGGGGAGATGTTTGCCTTTTTCCGGCGGTATGCGGAGGAACAGGAGAGGCATGCGGGGAAAGCGGAAGGCGGAATGCATCTGGTAGTTCTCGGGAAAAAGTATATGGAGATCCCCGATCTGAAAAATATTCATTATCTGGGATTCGTGCCGGATGAGGACAAGTATGACGGAATGGCAGGAGCGGAGGCCTTATGGCTTCCTTCGCGCTTCGAAAGCCTGTCGATTTCCGTTTTGGAAGCGATGGCTTTATCAAAGCCGGTTATTGTAAATGGAAAATGCGATGTTTTAAAAGGGCATTGCGAAAGGAGCGGAGGCGGGCTTTGGTATGAGGATTATGAGTCCTTCGCCGGCGCGATGGAGGCATTGACAGCTGGGGGATATGACTCGTACTGCAAAAGCGCGAAAGCATATGTGGAAAAGTATTACCGGTGGGATAAAGTGACAGAGGCGTGGAAAGAACTGCTGGATTCCGGGTTTGACGGGTGAAGGCATAACGGGTGGAAACGATGGATAAATTTTGGGATTTTATAGAGAATATACTGCATTTTATTTTATTCCGCATCTTTCATTTAAGAATGAATGACGGAACATGGAAAAAATTATGTCAGTTTGTCAAATTTGGCGTAGTGGGGCTGTCCAATACGCTGATTTCCTACATAGTGTATGTAGTATTGGTAAACTTGGGGTGGCATTATCTTTTGGCCAGCATCGGGGGTTTTTTGATCAGCGTTATAAATGCTTATTATTGGAATGACCGGTATGTTTTTAAAGCGGAACAAGATGAAAAAAGGGCATGGTGGAAGGTTTTTTTGAAGACGTTTACTTCCTACGCGGGAACCGGTTTAGTCCTTAATAATCTTCTGCTTATTCTTTGGGTGGATATGATAGGGCTTCATGAGATGCTCGGCCCGGTGATTAATCTGTTTGTGACGATTCCGCTGAATTTTTTACTGAATAAATATTGGGCATATAAAGATAAGGCTTAACAGGAGCCTATGGGGACAGGAATGAAAAAAAAGGTTTTTTTATATTTTAAGATGTTAAAACTTCATAGAGTGATCCATGCCTTTTCCATATTCAGAAAAGAAGGGTTGGCCGGAGTGAAGTATCACTTTTATCTGGTGAGAGATAAAGAAAAAAGATTGGGAAAAGATTGCGGCAGAGAATATGATATAACTCCTGTTTCGGAGGATAGAATGGAAAAAGAAAAAAGGTACCTGCCGCTTTCCTTTGAAGAGTATGAGGTTCCAGTGGTATCGATTATGATTCCGGTATATAATCAGTTTGCCTATACTTATCAATGCCTGGAGCATATTAAAAAATATGGGGATAATATTGCCTATGAAATTATTGTAGGCGATGACTGCTCCTCGGACAGAACAAAAGAGTTGGAAAAGATAATAACGGGAATTCGGGTGATCCGCCACGAAAAGAATTGTCAGTTTTTGATAAATTGTAATCAGATCAGTAAAGAAGCGAGAGGAAAATATCTTGTATTTTTAAACAACGATACACAGGTGCAGAAAGGATGGCTGGAAGCATTGGTGAATCTGATGGAGGAGGATCAAGCGATAGGGCTGGCAGGTTCCAAGTTCATTTATCCTACGGGACTGGTTCAGGAGGCCGGAGGGATTGTCTGGAAGGATGCTTCGGTACTGCAGTTTGGAAATAACAGACAGCCAGGCGAGGAAGAATTGAATATAAAAAGGGAAACGGATTATGTTTCGGGAGCTTCCATCATCATCCGAAAAGAATTGTGGGATGAAATCGGCGGATTTGATGAATGCTTTGCCCCTGCGTATTATGAAGACGTGGATTTGGCATTTCAGGTGAGGGAGAAAGGATACAAAGTAGTCTATCAGCCGAAGTCCGAGGTAGTACATTTTGAAGGGGTGACGGAGGGAGGAACCCGGGAGGCGGATGAGAGAAAAAAGAGGCGGATAGAAGCAAACAGGGAAAAATTCGCGGCGAAATGGGGAAAAATACTGCGGGAACAGCATTATGAAGCCAGGGAATATCCCAGACTGGCAGAAAAGATAAGGCAGGGGAAGTAAAATGGCGGATAATAATAACATATTGATCATAGCGCCTGAAATACCTCCGAGAGCTAACTCATGGGGAGGGAGCCAGAGGATGTATTACTTGGCGGATATGCTGGAAAAGCAAGGGAGAAATGTTATTACTATATCTCCGGGTTTTCAAACGGCTCCGGAATGTGTAAATAAAGAAGTATTATACGAACCGGTTTATTTGGGAGGAGATGCAGGGGGCGGCGATGAGGAAGGAAACGGACAGAAATGCTCCGAAGGAGAAAAAGAAAAGAAACGGAAGAAATGGATTTTTTTACCCGGCAAGATAAAAAGAACCATTTATATGTTTATGGCAGCCGCCGACTATTTTCTTTATGGGGAACCATCCAGTTTCCAGGGGATATTTTATAAGAAATGGCTGAAAAATTATGAAGAGACAATATTGGAATGCATTATTCATAAAGGAATTAAGAAAGTCATCATTAGCGGACCCAGCTTTGCATTATTTTCTGTTGCAGGAAAAATAAAGAAAAAAGACGGGAGCATAAAAATTATATTTGATTACCGTGATCCATGGTTTTTGTGGAAGAAGAAGAAAAATCTGGCTTATTTAAAAGAAAAAAAGTATTTGAAAAATGCGGATTGTATGGTATGTTTTTCGGAAGCATTTAGAAAGGATATGTGCAGGATATTTAAAATAGAAAGCAGTAAAACGGCAGTGGTATACAATGGTTATTCGGATGATGCGTGGAAAAAAGCGGAAAGGCGTGCGGGAAAGAAGAAAAGGGATGGAAACCGGTTGCTGGTCACATATGTGGGAAGCATGGATTTTAATGATAATAAGAAAAATTACAGGAATCCTAATATTGTAATAAGAGCGGCTGAGAAATGTGAAAAAGGTATTGTGGAGTTAAGGTTTGTAGGAGTAGATGCCATTGAAAAGATGGAAAAAAGAAATAATGTAAGTTATATAGGAAAAGTAACCCAGGAGGAATCGCTTTTGTATATGCTGGAGAGCGACGTGCTGTTGAATATTCATGATACGGATGATGATTCAGGCAAATATCTGGTACCGGGTAAATTTTATGATTATATGAGAAGCGGCCGCGTGTTATGGAATATCGGAAAGGAGGACGGACTGGCGGCTGAATTTTTAAACGAATATGGGTTGGGAGTAAGCTGTGCAAATAGAGCGGACAGCGTGGAAGGAATGCTGCGCCGGCTGATCGGGTTAAAACAAAAGGAAGGGATTGAGAAGTTGAGAAGAACTGGCGGGAAGGAGGTTTCCAGGTTTTCGAGGGAAGTGCAGAATAGAGAGTATATAGAAGTGTTAGAGAGTTTGAAATAGAAATGGGAGGATATAGTGGAAGAGAGTCAAAAAAGGTCATTGTTGTATTATTGCGAATTATGTGATATATTGTATAAGTATACTTGGAGATAAGAGTGTGATTGCAGAATATTATTTAAAAGCAGAAGAGGAAGAAAAAATGAGAAAGAAAATATGTGTTATTGGATTAGGTTATATTGGTCTACCTACTTCCGCGGTGTTTGCTGAAAGCGGATGCGAAGTAGTCGGAGTGGATATCTCGGAAAAAGTAGTGGCTATGTTAAATCAAGGGCATATCCATATCGAAGAGCCAGGATTGGGCGAAGTCATTAAGGAACAGGTAGAGAAGGGCAGCTTCAGAGCATCTTTAACTCCTGAAAAGGCAGATGCATTTATTGTAGCAGTACCAACCCCTAATCTTGATGATGAGTTTAGAAGCTGTGACTTGACATATGTCATACAGGGAGTAGAAAAAATAATTCCTTATCTGGAAAAAGGAAATACTGTTATTGTGGAATCTACAATTGCTCCTAAATCAATGGATGATTGTGTAAAACCTATTTTGGAAAAAGCTGGATTTGAAATTGGAAAGGATCTGTATTTGGCACATTGTCCGGAGAGAGTGCTACCAGGGCAGATCTTGTATGAGTTACGCCATAACAACCGCATTGTCGGCGGTATTACCAAGGAATGCACGGAGCATGCGGCTGATGTATACGCTACTTTTGTGGAAGGCGAAATTATTAAAACAGAGGCTAAAACAGCTGAATTATCTAAATGTATGGAAAATACATTCAGGGATGTAAATATAGCTTTGGCAAATGAACTGGCAAAGATATGTGATGAATTGGATATTAATTGCCTGGATGTAATTCAGATGGCGAATAAACATCCTAGAGTAAACATTCATCAGCCAGGGCCAGGGGTAGGTGGACATTGTCTGGCCATTGACCCGTATTTTATTTGTGCGAAGGCACCTGAAACGGCTAAAATTATTCGGCTTGCACGGGACACCAATAGAAGTATGCCCGAATACGTGGTGGATAAGGTGAAAATGCTGTTAGGAGAGACAAAAGAACCTAAGGTAGCAGCATTTGGTATGACATATAAAGGAAATGTGGATGATATCAGGGAATCACCGGCTGTTGAAATTATTGGTTTACTGGAAGCGAAAGGGGTAAATGTGGCAATATATGATCCGCATGTGGGCAAGCCGGAATACCTGGAATTGGATGCAGCGGTAAAAGATGCAGATTTAATTGTTATATTGACAGACCATAATGAGTATAAGGAGATGGATCACAAGCATATAGCGGGTTTAATGAGGAGTGCGAGGCTGTTTGATACACGCAATATAATTCAGGAACAACGGGGATCGGGTCTGACGGTTATTAATTATGGCAATATTTATAAATATAAAAACAGATAGGTTCTGCAAGGAGAATAGTTTTGAGAAGAACTTTTCTCCTTGTTGTGATATAGGAGTATAAAAAATGGAAAAAATAAAAGTATTAAGTGTATTTGGCACGAGACCTGAAGCAATTAAAATGTGTCCGTTAGTAAAAGAGTTGGAAAAACATGAAGAAATTGAAAGTATTGTATGCGTAACAGGACAGCACCGGCAGATGCTGGATCAGGTATTAGGAATCTTTCAAGTAGTCCCCGAGTATGACTTGAAGTTAATGAAGGATAAACAGACGTTGACAACGATCACAACCGGTGTGCTGATAAGTCTGGAAAAATTATTGTTGGAAATTAAGCCAGATCTGGTATTGGTGCATGGAGATACAACTACATCGGCATCAGCAGCACTGGCGGCATTCTATCAGCAGATTCCGGTAGGACATGTGGAGGCAGGGCTTAGAACATATGATATTTACTCTCCGTTTCCGGAAGAAATGAACCGCAAAATAATTTCGCAAATTACGGAGCTTTATTTTGCGCCTACAGAAAATAATAAACGTAATCTGGAAAAAGAGAATATATATAAAAATATTTTTGTAACGGGAAATACGGTGATTGATGCATTTCAGTATACGGTAAAGGAAAACTATCAATTTAAAAATAATGTGTTAAAGGAAATAGATTTTGATCATTCCAGAATTGTTCTAATGACTGCTCATAGAAGGGAAAACTTGGGAGAACCTTTGGAAAATATTTGCAGGGCGGTAAAGGGTATTGTTGAGAATAATAAGGACATACAGATAGTATATCCAGTACATCTGAATCCGGCTGTGAGGGAAACAGTATTTGCAATTTTGGGAAATGAGGAAAGGATACATTTGACAGATCCGATTGATGTGGAAGATATGCATAATGTGATGTCCAGAAGCTTTCTTGTTATGACTGATTCCGGGGGCATTCAGGAAGAAGGACCTCATTTTGGCATTCCTGTGGTGGTTTTAAGAACGGAAACAGAACGGCCGGAAGCTGTGGAGGCAGGGACTGTACAAGTGGCAGGAGTCCGGGAGGAAGAGATATACGATATCGTAAATCGATTGTTAAATGACAAAGAGGCATATGAGAAGATGGCGCGTGCAGTAAATCCGTATGGAGATGGTCACGCCAGTGAAAGAATTACGGAAGAAATTATTAAGTGGAGTAAGGCCCATGTTTGAAGGAGTAAGAACGGTAATAACAGAGAATTGGACGGATCGGAAAAGGATGCTTCGGCTGGCAAATTATGAATTGAGATCGCAGAACAATGGTACGGTGTTTGGATTTTTGTGGAATTTTTTTAATCCTGCATTGCAGATAGCTGTTTATTGGTTTGTATTTGCAATCGGATTAAATACGCAGCCGCCGCAGGGAAATTATCCATATATTATTTGGATGGTAGTAGGAATAATTCCCTGGTTTTTCATTAATACGGCAATGATGTCCAGCGCCACTTCAATTTATGCATATAGCGCTATATTAAAACGAATGTATCTGCCATTGTCAATTGTTCCGGTAAAAACAATTATCTCTGCATTTATTGGGCATTTGTGGTCTATGCTGGTAGTGTTTGTCATTATTATTTTTTCAGGAAATCCCGTGAATTCCATGGTTTACCAGCTGCCATATTATATGGTAGCGATTATTGTTTTTCTAATAGGCTATGGGCTTTTTGCGTCAGCGATTAATGTTGTATTTAAAGACTATCAGAAATTGTTCTCTGCAGTGGTAAGGTTGCTCTTTTATCTTACGCCTATTGTATGGGTTCAGGACAGGCTGCCGGAAAATTTGCAATTTGTATTGAAATTAAATCCGTTGGCCTATATTATCGATGGCTATAGAAATTGCATTCTTTATGGAGTATCTTTGGATGTACACTGGGGACAAGGATTGTGGTTCTGGATATGTTCCTTATTTCTGTTCATTTATGGTTCGGCCGTTCATATGAAGTTTAGAAAGAAATTTATGGATTTGTTGTAGAGGGATGGGAATGGATAAAAACTTAGCGATTGAATGTAAAGATATATGTAAAAAGTATCCTATGTACCACGGGGATTATGACAGGTTGAAAGGGATGTTGCTGCCCAAATACAAGCCGGAAGAATTTTTAGCACTAGAAGGAATTAATCTTCAGGTGAAAAAGGGAGAAATATTGGGAATGATTGGACTGAACGGCTCTGGGAAATCTACGCTGTCCAGCATTATAACGGGTATTACTTATCCGAGTAGCGGAAGCGTGGAAGTGGATGGAGAAGTAAACATGCTGTCAGCAAATGCGGGAATGGATAATTATTTAAGCGGAATAGAAAATATCAGATATAAATGTATTCTATTGGGCTTTAACAATGAGCAGATCGAAGAAATTATACCGGATATTATTAAGTTTGCAGATATTGGAAGACATATTGACCAGCCTCTTAGAACATACTCCAGCGGTATGCGTTCCAGGCTTGGATTTGCAATATCCGTGCATATTAATCCAGACGTACTGATTATTGATGAAGCATTGTCCGTAGGGGATAATAGTTTTGCAGACAAATGTTTGGATAAAATGAATGAGTTCAAGAATAGCGGAAAAACAATAATTTTTGTGAGCCATGCGGTTACACAAATGAATGATTTTTGCGATAAGGTGATGTGGATTCATAAGGGAAAAATATTAGGGATAGAAGATCCGGTTGAGATAATAATGCCTTATTGTGGTTTTGCTAGGGAATTTAATGCTATGACTGTAGAAGAAAGAGATAGTTATATACCTGTATTGAAGGAATATCAGGAAAAATATTTATAAGAAGAGAAAGTAATGGAAAGGAGATTTTATGGCAAATAACGATAGAGTTTATTTAGCATATTCCGGTCAGTTGGGAGAAGCATTGGAAAACAAAACAAAACAGAGAATTGCGTGGATTCTGAAGCAGGCAGAAACGTATGAGAAGATTTTGGATATCGGATGTTCACAGGGGATTGTCTCTCTATTGCTGGGGGAAAAAGGTAAAAAGGTAAAAGGAATTGATATCCAACCCGAGGCAATAGAGTTTGCACAAGGTTTATTAAAAAATGAATATGCCCATGTTGGGGAGCGTGTAGAATTTGAATGTATTGATTTTATGTTATATGAGAGTGATATAAAATATGATTGTATTATTATAACAGAAATTTTGGAACATTTGGTGGAACCTGATAAATTTTTGAGAAAAGCAGCGAGTTTCTTAAAACATGATGGAAAAATGATAGTCAGTGTACCATTTGGGGTGATGATTCATCCAGATCATGTTAGTACATTTTATTTAACTAATCTCTATAATTTATTGCGGAAATATCTCCATGTCTATTCCTGCGAATTCGTGAAGGAATGGATGGGGGTGACAGCCGGACTGGAAGACAATAAAAATGGCTTTCAAATCAATAAGGAAGCTATTGAGGCAGAAGAAAGTAATTTTGAGATAGTAGACAGGAGGTTAAATGAAAGAATAATATCGCTAGTGGATAATGTACGCGAAGCTAATAACAAATATAAGAAAGCCACAAGTGATTACGAACGTATTAAGCTTATGATGAATGAACAAGGGGAAAAGTATAAAAGTATTTTGGCAGAAAAAGAAGAGAAATATAAGGAACAAGTCCAGAAATGTAAAGAACAGGAAATGTTGTACACAGAGCAAAAAGAAAAGTGTAGAGAACAGGAAGAAAAGTGTAGAGAACAGGAAGAAAAGTGTAGAGAACAGGAAGAAAAGTGCAGAGAACAGGAAGAAAAATATAGAATAAATTTGGAACAACAGTATAAAGATTTGGCATCGACGGTTGAAATTATTAGTGAACTGCATAGAAAGATGCAGAGATTGAGTAGTCAGAACAGAAGTTTGGCAGTGGACAATGAACAGTATCGTATACGGTTAGAAAAAATTGAAAGTAATTATGTTTGGAAAACGGAAATAAAAGTATATAGAAAGTTAAAAGCAATAAAAAATAAATTGTCAAGAAGGTAGAAAAATGGATGCAGTAGAACGTTGGTTACAATATTTAAGAGAAAGAAAAGTCTTGATCGAAAACGAGTTGCAAAAATTAGGGGTTGATGTTGAAACTATTACGCATAAAGTTCCACAGACTTTTTTTGAATTAGAAAATCGAAAGAGTCTTAAGGAATTAAGAGTCGCATGTATTATGGATTCATTTTCTTATGATAGTTATAAAGAGGAGTGTAATTTGATGCAAATAACACCGGGTAATTGGCAGCAGGAAATTGATGGATTTGCCCCGGACATGTTATTTGTGGAATCGGCATGGCAGGGAAAAGATAATTTGTGGTATAGAAAAATTGCAAATATAAGCAAAGAGTATTTTGCTGTAACAAGTTATTGTCAGGATAAAGGGATTCCGGTAATTTTCTGGAATAAGGAAGATCCTGTCTGGACGGATACATTTTTGCCTGCAGCAAAGTGTGCGGATATTGTTTTTACGACGGATATAGATTGTATTCCAAAATATAAGGAATGTTTGAATAGTGATAAAGTGTATTTGCTGCATTTTGCAGCACAACCCAAAGTGCATAATCCACTTGAGAAGTATGAAAGAAAAGATAAATTTTGCTTTGCAGGAGCATACTATCATAGATATCCCAAGCGGTCAAAGGTTTTTGATGAATTTTCAAAGGTGTTTATTGATTTAAAGGGATTTGATATATATGATAGAAATTACCGAAATAGCAGACCGGAACATACATTTCCGGAAATATACAATTCATATATTATAGGGAAACTGGAACCAGAAGAAATTGATGTGGCATATAAAGGATATTATTATGGTATTAATATGAACTCAGTAGATCAGTCCCAAACCATGTTTGCTCGCAGGGTTTTTGAGATGATGGCTTCTAATACAGTGAGTGTTGGTAATTTTTCGCGTGGAGTAAAGAATTTTTTTGGGGATTTAACAATATCTACTAATGATGATAAAACGTTGAAGGAATCTTTAAAGAAATATTGCAAGGAAGAAGTGATATATAGGAAATATAGGCTGCTTGGACTTAGAAGAGTGTTGGCAGAACATTTATATGAAGACAGGCTATCATATATTGTTGAAAAAGTTTTTGGGGTAAAGTTAAAAAAAGAATTTCCCCAAATAAGTCTTATTATGCAAGCGGAAGAAAATGTAGAAGAAGGAATACATATGTTTTCTTCTTTCAATTATGCCAATAAAAGGTTATACATTATTGGAGAGAAAATAGATGGAGTGGATGATAAAAATATAAAATTTTTAACAAATGACCAGGCGGAGAAGGTTGGTATATCAGAAATAGTTGGCAAAGGGCTGGTGGGCAATCTGTGTGCGTCTAATTATTATGGAAAAAATTATTTATTGGATTTGTGCCTGACGAAGCGGTATTCGGATGCTATGGCTTTTGGCAAAGGTGCTTTTTATCAGTTTAATGGAAAAAAAATTTCATTATTTGCTAAAGAACGGGCTTATAGAAAAATAGAGCGTTTACTTACAGATAGGAGCATATTCAGCGGAGAAATGAAGTCTATTTGCAATTTATCCTTGAAAGAATTTGCAAGATTGAGATATATAGATGATTCTGAAATGATCAGCATTGATGAGTTTAATTTTTGTGAAGGTTATAGTGGAGACCAATGCGGGATGGTTGATGATTTAGTGGTAGAAAATCAAGGCATTTATATGGAAAAGATGGCAAGCGATGCTGAAAAAATATATTTGAGTGTTGTGAAAGAGAATGGGAAAAAAATTACCTGTGATGAAGTATATGCATGGAGTAAGGCGCTTTGGAAAGATGAGATTACATGTGAAAGAACGAATGCTGGATTGCAGATAGATAGCAAGCTAAAAGAAAAACAAAAAAAATATGTGTATATGAATAAAGATTTTGATGTATATGAATATGTTGAAAAAAGGAAGTTGAATCTATTTTTTGGCGGGATAGGAAATATGGACTTTTTAGGAGTTTGTATTTTTTATGATGCAGAAGGAAATAAACTTTCAGCAGTATTTTCTCCGTTAAATGTGATATCAAGCCATGATGTGCCTGACGGAGCAACAATATTTAAATTGGGTATGAGATTTCATGAATCAGGAACATATACTTTGCAACAAATTGCGTTAGGAATGGAAAAGAAACCAAATGAAATAGGGTGCTTTCTTTCAACAAAGGATGTGCTTATTCTTACAAATTATTATCCAAGTGCGAACATGCTTTATAGAAATATGTTTGTACATAAGCGGATCAAATCATATAAAGATGCCGGACAGTTATGTGATGTCATGGAATGGAATTCTTATTCACAGGAAAGATATAGGGAGTTTGAGCAAATAGATATTATTTCAGGGCAGGAGAATATATTATCAGATATTCTGTCCAAAGGAAAAGTGAAAACAGTATGTGTGCATTTTTTGGATAGTAAAATGTGGGAAATTTTGAAGTTGTATTCTAAGGAAAAGAAGATAATTATTTGGGTGCATGGGGCAGAAATACAACCATGGTGGAGGCGCAAATGTAATTATACTAGCGTGGATGAGGAGGAGAGCGCAAAAAAGGCATCGGAACCAAGAGAAAAGTTTTGGAAGGAAATTTTTTCGATAAGACAAAAACACAATCTTCATTTTGTATTTGTTTCTAGGCATTTTATGGAGGAAATATGTGAGGATTATGAAGTAAAATTGGATACTAGTGAATATAGCATTATACACAATTGTATTGATACCAAATTATTTTCATATGTGCAAAAGGATGTGGAACAAAGAAAAAAAATATTATCGATAAGACCATATGCAGCGCCCAATTATGCAAATGATTTGACTGTAAAATGTATCTTGGAATTATCTAAGAGAAAATTTTTTAAAGAACTTTCATTTGCTCTGTATGGGGATGGATTATTGTTTGATGAAACGGTGAGACCGTTAAAGAAATTTGAGAACGTGGATATAAACAAGAGATTTTTACGTCAAAGCGAGATTGCAGATATGCATAAAGAATATGGAATATTCTTAATACCTACAAGGCTGGATACACAGGGAGTATCCAGAGATGAGGCCATGGCTTCTGGAATGGTTGTTATAACGAATGCGGTTGCCGCAGTTCCAGAATTTACAGATGATAGCTGTGCAATAGTGGTTCCGGCAGAAGATTACGTTGCTATGGCAGATGCAGTTGAGCGATTATATAGAGATCCCCATATTTTTTTGGAGTATTCAGTGAATGCCAGAAAAAGAGTGGAGAGCCAAACCTCAAGGGAACATACAATTAATAAAGAGATTGAACTGATTTATAGAGACAATGTTTATTAAAGGAAGGTGAGTTCAAGGGAAAGTGAAAGAGGGAGATAAGCATGATCAGGTAAAAAAACTTGATATTTTTGGTAGTTGTGTAACAAGAGATGTTTTTGCCTATGGAATGAGAGATAGTGTAAAATTAGGGGAATATATTGCAAGACAATCTGTTACGACAATTTTTGCTGCCCCTGTCATTTATGAAGAGGGGGAGATAGAGAGATTAAACTCTAGTTTTCAGAAAAGGATGCTAAAAAATGATTTAGAAAAGACTACTTTTAGTAAATTGCAAAGCAGTAAGGGAGATTATATAGTTATAGACTTTATAGATGAAAGATTTTATACTATCAAATTTAGAAATACATATTTAACTTACTCTGCTGAATTAATGATGAGTGGATACCTTGAAGGAAAAAAGTATCGTGTACTGGACAAGAGAAAATGGTTTAATAAGAATCTTGTATTTAGGTTGTATGACAAAATTGCTTTGTTTGCAAAAGAATTGGAGAACATATATGGAGAGGGTGGTATAATTATTCACCGTGCAATGATCAAAGATGAATATTTGGATCGCCAAGGAAAGTTACAGAAATTTTCGAAGCCATATTTGGAGGATAATAAAAAAACAAATGAATTGCTAAATAATATGTATAACGAGTTAGAAAAAAATTTAGCAAAACCTTATATTATTGATGTAGCAGATTCGTATTATGCAGATGAAAAGAATAAATGGGGATTAGCAACTATGCACTATCAGGAAGAATATTATTTAGATGTTGCAAAAAAAATCGAGAAAATTATATAAATGAGCAGGTAGTGCAACGTGGCTGCACCTTTTCATCTAACGGAGACATATAGCTTCGTTAGATGAAAAGGCGAAAGCTAAAAGTTTATACGCTCTTCTTCAATCACTAAAGGACGATTCATGATGCGAGTATTCATATTCATAATATATTCCCCTAATAATCCAATAAAAAATAATTGCAGAGAGCCAAAGATAAATATACCTAACAAAATCGGAATAGTACCTGCAGCAAATCGATCCCAATATATTAATTTATAAATTAGGTAGATGAAAGCAACAAGCAGACTGATACATGAACAAATGGATCCTATGAAAGTGGCTAATCGTAAACCAAGTTTGGTATAAGATGTAAAGCTTAACATGGCAGCATCGTATAATTTATAAAGATTATAGCTGGACTTTCCAGCTCTTCTTTTTTCCTGCTTATATGGTATTTCCTTTCTGGCATATCCTAACTCTGCAACGATGCCCCGTAAAAATGGAGTAGAGTCCTTCAATTCTTTTAATATTTTTACAAAACCTTTATCGTACAAGCCAAATCCGGTAAAATGTTCGATTTGTTCAATATCGGATATTTTTTTAATAATCTTATAGTAACAACTGCGTAAAAAGTACATGATTTTGTTTTCTTTACTTGTAGTTTTTATACCGATAACAATTTTATATCCTTTTTCCCATTCTTTAATAAAATCAACAATTAAATGAACCGGGTCTTGGAAATCAGCGCATAATAATATAGTACAATCTCCGGTGGATTGTGTGATACCATAATATGGAGAATTGAAGGGACCGAAATTTTTGGCATTAAGAATACATTTGATGCGCATATCTTTTTTACATAGGTTTCTTAGTATAGTCCTTGTATTATCTTTTGAAAAATTATCAATAAAAATTAATTCTAAACTATAATCTTGTAGTTCAGTTTCAAATATTTTGGTAATGGTTTGTGCCATTGGTACAACATTTTCTTCTTCATTATATGTTGGAACGACTATTGATATTGTTTTCATTCTTTATCCCTCATCGTATTTTTATACTGAATAATTTTATGGATTCCCTGTGAAAAATCTGTTGCTGCGTTCCATCCCGTCTGTGTCTGCAGTTTACTGATATCCGGACATACGTTAACCATTCCTGTTTGGGGGTATGGGATAGCGCCAAATAGTAATTGGCTTTTAGAATTAGATATTTTATACATTTCCATAACAAATTCTTTTAAGGGGCGGATATCGCCAGAACCGAAATTGTATGCACCATTCGCACATGGCATATTTATTAATCTCCATATTCCATCTATAGCATCATCTATATATAAAAAATCCCATAATTGAATACATTTTGTTAACTTGCATGGATAGTTATTTATCATATTATACAGAATCGATAAAACCATAGTTTGCGCATTATCATCTTCGCCATATAAACTAAAAAAGCGCGCTTCTTTAAAGGAAATGCCATGTTTCTCGCAATATTTCATTCCTTCTTCGTAATATTTTAATTTCCAGAAGCCATATTCTGTATTAGGGCGGCAAACGTCATTTTCTGTAATTTTAGTTTTCATAGAACCATATTCAGCCTGTGACCCAGCATTTATAATAATTTTACATCCAATTTTTACAGCAGTTTTTAGGGCAGCCATAGAATATAAATAGTTTTCTTTTTGCTTTTGGGTGTCCATTCTTGTATTGCCTCTGGTACCATTCCATGCAAGGGAAATATAGATATCGCATGACTCGGGTATATGACTGCCTAATTGATCATATTCATCCATATTTAAATAAATTATTTCAATTAATTTATTTTGCGGCAGCAAGACAACTTTATTGCTTTCCTTGCGGACAACAGCATATACTTTCCATTGTTCCTCTATTAATTTTTTAATCAGATGTAGTCCTATAAAACTAGTTGCACCGGTTATTATAGCTTTTTTCATATTATTGTTTAGCATCCTTTATAATATTATTGAATTGTATATATTTCGTTTATCCTTTCATAAAATGAAATTTGATTATTTTTATAGCTGTTATTCTGATATGACATCCTGCATTTTATAATAGTAATTAAAACCATGACATCTATTCCCCAGATTTTGTCAATACCGGATTTATCAAATAGAGTAGAAGAGTAATACGGGCGCTGTGAAAAAAAAGTAAGCCAATAGAGGTAGTCGTATTCCGGAAATGCATAAATAGAATCTTCCCAGTCAATGATTATAGGATCATCATTTTTTGTATACATAATATTGACATTGCTTAAATCGCCATGGTTAATGACATTCATTTTACTTTTGTCATTGCAGATAATACGCTGAATGGATTCGTTGCATCGTAGATAAAAATCTTTATGGAAAAAACCATTTAGAAACAACGTCTCTAAAGACTCTTTCCCTGCATCTAGGATTTGGCCAAAATGATATTTTGTCTTTATTGTTTCCGGCGATAACTTTTGTTGGATATTTTTGGTATATTCTTCAATATTGGAAGGGGAAATCAGGGATGTTCCTACCCGCAAATAATCCATGATCATAAATATCATTAGAGATTCTTCCAGTTTGATTTCTACTTTTTCAATTTGTATAAGATCTCCATATAGTAAGGTCATTACTTTTATTTCTTGCAGTAGGTTTTCTTGATACGTATGCCCATTTTGATGTGTCTTAACAAATTTTCTTTTTCCATCAATATATAACTTAAAAAAAATCCCTAAAGTACCGCCCGGAAATGTCTGCTCTATCCTGACATCTTTATATTTTCCCCTTAAACTCGCAACTAAGGCTGATATGAAGGGACTCATATCAACCTTTTTTGCCTCTGTATTTATTTTTTCCAGATGGTAATATTTACTCAGCATAATATTTTGCCAAATATCCAATCTTATCATAGCCAAAATGCTTTGCCAACGCTGCTGTGGAATAAACAATCTGCTGTTTTTCTTCTTGCGACAATTCATCAATAATGGAATTATTATATGCTTCATCACTTTTCAATACTGTTCCCCAAGGTGCAATCATATCTTTAATTTCTTTGCCGTTCCAGCTTGGATAAAGCATAGATTCATTGAATTCTATTCCTATAAATTCTGCTGCTTCTTTCATAAACTTTTCCTTATTTGCCACTAAATCTTCATATCTGAAAATCTTTACGTTATCAGGGTACATCTTAGCATACATTTCTACTGTGGAATGATATATATTCCATGTAATTAAGTATTTGCTCAATGGTTGGGGGAAAGGACGCCTCTTTGTATCCCTATATGCCGAAAAAGGGTTTCTAACAATATGCATAATTTTTATGTGGGGGAAATCCCTTACCATCCTATCTGCATCAATTCCTATTGCCGGCGAATATCCTACATATGTCATATCCTCATTCGGTTTCAGATAATAATTTTCCCATGCTGCAAAAGTAGAACGGAAAAATGCTTCTATTACTTTTTTTCGTGTAAACGGTTCATCCCCTAAATATTTTTTAAAAGCAGCTTTACGGTTGCTTTCATCTAATACCAAGTCTGCATCTTTAAATTTTGAACCATTGCGCTTTCTCAAAAACGTCTTCATTTCTTCATCAATAATCTGTTCATACAGTTCTTCTGCCGTAAGACCTTCGGGAAATTCAGGATACCTATATTGTACCCTTTCTACCGATGCGAGAAAATCGTTAAAATTCCTATTGCCTAATTGGGACTCGAAGGGATAAACTAACAGTTCCGGATGTCCATCCAGATGTCTGTGCGTTACATTGCCGCCGTGTTCAAATCCTGCTGAAATCATTACGAAATTAAAATTACTCATAAGTTCCTCCTTAATAAATTGTTCATTAATTTATAACCAATTAATTACTCAATGGGTAATTAATTTTTATCTGATTTAATTGTTTCCATAACTTTCTTTGCTATTGCTTGACTATCCATTTGATATGCGTGGCGCAAGTAAGATTGAGAACCTACAATGCTGGAATAGATATCAGGCAATCCAATTCTGATGACTTTAGTTGCGGTCCCTTTTTCTGCAATATTTTCTGATACGGCAGAACCAAATCCTCCAATAATATTATGTTCCTCTATAGTAAATACATATTTATATCTTTTTGCACACATGTGCAGTATTTCCGTATCTATCGGTTTTACACAGGGGAAACTGTAAACTGTTGCTTCTACCTTTTGCATAGCCAAGGCCTGTGCTGCTTTCAACGCTTCCATTGTGATTGCTCCCGCAGAAAACAGGCATACATCCTCTCCCTCTCTCAATGGAATAGCTTGTCCGAATCCATAGCTTTCCACTGCTGCATAAGAAGAATGGATATCCGGTTCACCGCCTTTATTCAGCCTGATATAACAGGGGGCGTTCAATTTGGCTGATTGATATGCGACTAAATGAGCTTCTGATGCATCTGCCGGTGTAAAAACCCTCATATTGGGGAGGCTTCGCATAATTGCGATATCCTCAGTCGCATGATGGCTCATTCCCAAACTTCCATATGCAAAACCACCGCCTACCGCAATAATGGTTACATTGGCATTGTGATAGCAGATATCATTCCTAATCTGCTCTATGCATCGTAATGTTGGGAAATTACCGATTGAATAGGTATATACTTTCTTCCCTTCCAAAGCCATCCCGGCGGCTACAGATGCCATATTCTGTTCACATACCCCGACATTAAAATATTGCTTTGGCATTTGCTTCCGGAAATTATCAAGTACGCCATACCCCAAATCCCCAGAAATCAGAATAACATTTTTATCGTTTCTAGCTAACTTTTCTACCTCTTTAATGACTGCGTCTCTCATTGACTTGCTCCTAATTCTTGTCTCGCTATTTCATAAAACTCGCCTTGGGGATCTCTGTAATGCCATAATAAATTATTTTCCATAAAAGAAATTCCTTTTCCCTTTATGGTATGTGCAATGATACATGTAGGCTTTCCCACTTCGCGTATTTGCAAGTTTTTCCTTAATTCGTTATGGTCATGCCCATCGCATTCTATGGTATGGAAGCCGAATACACCCCATTTTTTTGATAATTCTTTCCAGCCAAGCTGTTCTTCGCATGTACCCATTGCCTGCATTTTATTATGATCTACAATAACAATTAAATTGTCTAAACAATGGTGTGTTGCAAACAGTGCAGATTCCCATGTGGTGCCTTCTTCACATTCCCCATCTCCAACAATGACATAAACAGAATGTTTTTTATTATCCAGCTTGGCGGCAAGAGCCATTCCAACTGCAACGCAAATGCCATGCCCTAAAGATCCTGTAGAAAACTCTACCCCTGGTACCTCTTTGTGGGATACATGGCCTGATAATATGCTGCCGTTACAATAATATGTGTCCAATAATTTTTGATCGAAAAAACCTTTTTTAGCCAATGCAACATAAATAGACACTCCTGCGTGTCCTTTGCTGAGGATTAGCCGATCTCTATTATCATCCTTGGGATTCTTGGGATTAATGTTTAAGATATCATTATAAAGAACTGCAACTATATCAGTAACCGATAAAATAGCACCTATATGTGATGCGTGAGAAGCATGTACCATTTCAATAGCATGTTGCCGTATTGCCAATGCCAATTGTTCACTATCCACTTTATAATTCCTTTCATTAAGTATGAATTTACAGTTAATTTCCCCAAACTTTCCAAGGGGCATTTCCAAGGTTCCACATTTCTTCTAATTTTTCTTTTTCACGTTTAGTATCCATACATTGCCAAAAGCCATCGTGTTTATAGGCTTGTAATTGGCTATTTAAGACAAGTGCTTCTAATGGCTCCTTTTCAAAAACAGTGGAGTCTCCTTCAATAAAATCAAAAATACTTGGTTCCAAAACCATATACCCGGCATTAATGCGGTCTCCGTCTGAAGTTCCTTTCTCACGGAATGAATGGACATTGCTTTGAGCATCAATGCCAAGCATTCCAAAGCGCTGTCCTATATTTACTGCAGTTAAAGTGGCCATTTTGCCATGATTGCGGTGAAAACTTACAAGTTTTTCTATATTGATATCAGAAACGGCGTCCCCATAAGTCAGCATAAAAGTTTCATTGCCAATATATGGCTGTACGCGCTTTACACGCCCTCCGGTCATGGTA